>Ga0208039_1000011_pt1 | contig 245107 bp, 249 predicted proteins | sample June2015DPH_20_1_2_FD_184722 | JGI IMG/M metagenome (GOLD analysis project Ga0208039, IMG submission 184722) | Peatland microbial communities from SPRUCE experiment site at the Marcell Experimental Forest, Minnesota, USA - June2015DPH_20_150... | ecosystem: Environmental > Terrestrial > Soil >... | reverse complement strand
TGTGGAGCCCCGTTGCCGCGGGAGTTTCAGCAAAGCTGAACTCCGTAGCACAGGTGAACCCGCAGGAAGCTTGGGCCGTGGGAGATTCTGCGACAATCCTGCATTGGAATGGAATAAGCTGGTACCAGGTTCCGCCTCCGTCTCAAATCTCAGGCAACCCCGACTTGAATTCCATCTTCATCTCGTCGAATGGTTTCGGCCTAATCGTGGGCGCACCCCAAGCCCCAGGCAGCCAAGGAACGATCCTGCGGCTTTCAGCACTGAGTCCAGTGCCGGAACTACTTAACTCACAACTCATACTTGCAGCAATAATCGGAACGGCGCTGCTCGTAAGCCCAATCAGGCGCCGAAGACCCAAATGACACCAGCTACACCCCCGATAATCCGCACACAATTTTCTCTTAAGGAAACATTCCAGTTGGGATGGGCCAGGGATTAATCGATGAGACGTTGGGTACGAAAATTACTGATTTCAGCCCTGCTCGTATTCCCAGTCATCTTCATCGCACTGTCCTACCTCGAAGACCTCACCGAGACCGGTTCGGAAGGTCCAGTTGGGGGAATCATCTCTTCGATGTTGAACCTTCCGCAACTTGTGATTAACTTAGCTACGGCGGGGGGCTACGCGGGCATCTTCTCCCTCATGTTGCTGGAAGCCGCCGCTTTTCCTGTCCCCAGCGAGATAATTCTACCACTCGCCGGGTACTTGGTTTCTCGAGGAGCATTGGAGTTCTGGCTGGTTGTTGCGTACAGCACAGCTGCTGCCATCATAGGGTCATTCATCGACTACTTTCTAGGCTGGAAACTTGGTAGCCCGTTTCTAAGCGGACAGGCAAGGTTACCCTACATCGATGCAAGGCACCTGCAGAGAACCCGCGGTTGGTTCGAGAGGTACGGACCTATAGCGGTTTTATTATTCCGGTTTGTCCCCGCGGCGCGAGTCTTGATTTCGTTTCCAGCAGGCGCGTACAGAATGAGTAAGCGGAAGTTCGCACTCTACACTACCGCGGGCTGCCTGCCTTGGAACATAACGCTCGTCTACTTGGGATGGTGGCTTGAGTCCTCGTGGGAAGAGGTCGTGGCAGCCTTCAGATACATCAATCTCGTCGTTTACGTTCTCCTAATACTTCTCGCAATTTGGATTGGCTGCAGGCTGACGACGAAGAGAACGAAGCCCTCCCGCTAATTCATGCATCAGTTTTCTTTTAAGGCTCTGTGAAGCTGATCCACCCGACGCTTCGTCACCCAGTCCTTGTGATGCCGGAAGCCGCCCCCGAAAGTTTTCGGGATATGCAACAATTCGTGGATCAAGGTTTTCTCTTTTTCTTCGTAGGGTAATGAGTCGTATTGTTCAGACAAGACTTCAACTGCATAGTAAGCTGGTTCGCTCAAGGCTTGTTGCCAAATGCGTGGCAACGAGTGGACGCGGGCTATGACATGGCCTGCCTTTGACCCGTAGCTTCGGTAGCAGTAAACCCGGTTCTTCGGAATATGCGCGAAACCTAGCTTGTCTATGATGCCCCCTAGCATCTCGGAGACGTCGGATGCACGTTCGTAACGAAATTGCATGGGCACTCGAGGGGTGCACGTATCTAAAATGTGATTGGCCAAGTTCTTTGAAATGATAGCCGAGTAGCGTTTAGGTTTTTGACTTAATCAGCGCGAGAGCCGTTTCCACCGCTTTCTGCGGAGTATTCTCTCCGAGTATCCGTTCGACCTTGCGATCATCGATGTAAGTGTCCACTAGCCGGTCAGCCATTCCCCCAGTACCTTTCAAGGCGATGATCGGTATCCCCTTCTGGTAGGCCGCTGCCACTTCGATCATAGTTCCCGCCCCACCGCCAACGATTATGATTGCATCCGCAGAGTAAGAGGTCACGAAATCCCTGGCGAAACCTATCCCAGTCGCAATTACGGCGTCGCAGAATTCGTTCGCCGCCCCTTTATCATCTTGAGGTACAATGCCAATCACGAAGCCCCCACCGTCCTTAGCGCCGTGGCTAGCCGCCTCCATCACCCCGCCCAGCCCGCCGCTGATTAGAAGCGCGCCGCGCTTTGCAACCTCCAACCCCACTTGGTACGCCGCCTGGTATGCTGTCTCAGTGCAATGCTCTTTTGCGAATCCGATGACAAGGATTTGTACGCGCCTGGGCATCTGGATCACTTGGCGAGTTCTGGAGCTAAGGTATTGGCTCCGCTTCGATCCTTCTCCGTATCTCCGCCACTAATGTTTTCACTGATGCAAGTTGGATTTGGTCGAGTTTCGAGAGGATGTCTTCTACGATTAGCGCCTTTCGCACATGTACGTTTCCCAGCAAATACTCTTCGTAGGCCCAGAGAAGTGCCTCAATTTTGTCGGCGGCTTTCACAATGTTTACCTCAGTTAGGGAAGTTTCTCGACTCGCCCTGCGCAAACGAACGTACTCGTGGGCAAGGCTCGGCGGCAGGCTTCCCATCAAGTTCTCGAACCATTCAAGGGCACGGTTATCCAATTTTTCCGCGAAAGGCGCATCCTGGTGCTTGAAGGGGTGGTGAATGTCGCCGGTTCGGGCCTCCTCGGCATCGTGCAAGAGCGCCATTCTAAGCAACCGCTCCACGTCAACTTTAGTGCCCTTCTCCTTTTCGAGGTCTGCTAGAACCATAGCGTACAAGGCCGTAAAGTAGGAATGTTGCGCCACATCTTCGCGGAAGTGGCATTTGTAAACGCTGAACCTTCCAACCGTCATTAGCGACCTGATGGCTAGTAGAAAATCGAGGACTTCCGGCTTCAACAGTGTCACTCGAGTCTAGAAAGAAATCGTCTGGCGTATTCTAGCTTTCTACGTGCTTCAAGCTCTTCTCCAATGTAAGCGAGTTCAGCCGCTGGACTTCAGGTATGTCATAATATTTGGTTAGAATTTTCTGAGGGTCGCTAGATTTTCGGTATCCGTGCTTCTCGTAGAAGGAAATTGCCCAAGACGCGCCGGTGTAAGTCCCAATTATGATTCGCTGGGCCCTGTTTGAGTCGGCTATGGTGTCTTCGATGCGCCTGAGCAAGAGGGTGCCGATGCCTCTACCTTGAGATTCAGGACGGGTGTAGGCATGTCTGATGAGGGCTACGTCCTCAACGAATTCATACCCCATTAACCCAAGTACGCGGCCTATTTCCTCGTAGGCGAGGAAGGAGACTCTCTTGATTTCCCTCTGCAATTCATCCATTGTCATCTGCGGGTCATGGTAAACGTGAGGCGGCAGGACAGGTTCGTACGCCTTCGCCGCCTCATTGATGATTCTGTAGATTACCTCAAGATCTCTGGGGGAACATTCCCTTATGGTTCCAGGAGGAGAGGGCAACTCGATCAGGGGCTTCAATTAGGTAGGAGCGTCTGGGACTGAAACGCCTCATTTTGGGCTGTCTCAAGTATAAGCCGTTCAGTCTCAAAATGGGGCTGCGAGTAGGGCCAAACCCCCCTTACCCGTCTTATTAGGCCCAGAGCTTTTCCCCCGTATTCGTGCAAATTTAGAGAGAAACACGCCTCTGCAGCCGCCTAATAGGCTCTCGAACATGTGAAATTGCATGTCTTAGCTCGGCTCGGGTGCGCACGTGGCAGTGTCCAATTGAAAAATTGAGTCTCATTCTTGAGATACAAGAAGCCAGAACGCGATTCACACGTCTTGGCTCAGGATAAAGCTCGCCTAAGTGTTTGGAGGTGATTGTATGGCAAGAACGAGTATGCTCACACAACCGTCTATCGTAGCTGACGATACACTCGCGACACTCACCGGCCAACCAAAGGGGGCTTTTTTGAGTTACACTGAACTTACCAAGATGATGCACCAGTACATACGAACGAACGGACTCAAGCTCAAGGCATGTCCCAACTGCAAAACTTCAATCCCCGGCTACGCGACCTACTGTGACAAGTGCGGTAAGGACGCAACACCAGCACAGATCAAGTAGACTCCGAAAAGTAACGAACCATCTTTTTTTCTTTTCTTGGTTTCTTGTGAGGTGGAGCGAGTTCTGCTAGGTAACCTCCACTGAGACCCGTAAGTTAAGAATCTGAACGCATTCTAGGGTCATTCGCTTAGTGTGGCGAGAGCCTTCAACGGAATTGCCTCAACCTTTCTGTAGACCGTTGAGGGTTTCGCTGCCCGCCCCTCAACTCTTAGCAGGTCTTCCACCTTAACTCCGAATAGTTTCTGGTTCTCCTGAAGGTAGGGCAAGATCACGTTCCAGTCAGCGGTTTCAACGGAAGTCAGCTGACCCCCGTTCAATTGATCCAGGCCAACCTTCCCGGATGGGTCTCTTACGTAGATTGCCCCACCCGAGGCGAGGGAGAAGAGGTTGCCGCCAGGGTACGGAGTCTCAAGTTCACGGATTCGGCCGTCATCCCCTAACGCTATTCCGTTAACGACTATGAAGCCACCCCCATTGAGGGGGTCGCCAGCCATGAAAGATTCAGCTAGGTAGTCGAGGCATGTGCCGTTTATCACGACGCGAGGGCGGCCAACGGCGTTGATTAGTGGCCGGCCGGCCGCGTTGCCCAGAACGTAGACTTCGCCGCCTTTGGCAGCGTACATGAATGTCTGCCCAACATCTCCGTAGATAACCAGTTTTCCGGATTTCATTATCTGGGCAACTTGGTCTTGGGCTGACGTGTGGACGTAGATCTCGGCGCCATCAAGCCCCGAACCCAAATAATCTCCGGGGTTCCCGAAGACATCGATTCGAAAGCCGTCCGAATGCTCACCCAACCCCGCACCACAGAACCGTTGCCCACGCCAATCAAAAGAGATGACATGCTTCCAACCCTGCTTGTAGGCGGCCACAATTATGGCTGAAGCCGAACCCTCACCTTCCGACTCGAAGCCAGAAACATCAAGCAACAGCCTTTCTTCTTCTCCGCGTGGGGTTCGCATTGAATCCTTGTTTGATGAATTAACCAAGATCCAACCTGAATTGTTCAGGGCCGCTAGTTGCGGGAAGTCCCTAAGGATTTTGAAGAGCGATGATTCGACCTTTGCGCGGATTCTTCCCTCCTTGGCGTATGGAATCAGGTGAAGGCTGTCCAGAAACCAGGTCAGAATTTCTACACTCTTTACTTTCTCTTTGTATCCGTTCTTCGTCGCGTTCTCTAGGTTCATGCAGAGGGCTTCGATGGATTTTGCGCCCGCTCGAGCATCAGCTTGCAGTTCCGCGAAATTGCTTGGAGCTAATCTCAAAGCTTCATCGAGTATTTCATTTGCTGGTTTCTTGGTTGGGGCGGAAACTTCGCGCCCGAATTTGTCCGTGCATTTTAGTTGTGGTGTTCCGGAGGATCTGTCGACGGTGAAGATGAAAGCGCCTCCATCCGTGTAGCTTCCGCCTCTTGCATTCCAGTAAAGGTCGGCTTTGGCTGCGAATCGCGAATCCTCGCCGGCGAGGCTCTTGAGGCATGCGTCAATTGCCTGGCGTTCGGAGGCGATAAGGCCGATCTTGACTGGGCCGTCTTGTAATGCGAACACTTGCGGTCGAAGCATTGACGTGTCGGTTATGCCCAATAGGTGCAGCTTGCTGCCGTTCTCTTCGCTTCGGCCAACTATGAAGAACCATGGCCCATCAGGTGAACCGTGAATATGTGCAGTTTGAATCTCCCGATAGAGAGACCTCTTGTCCGCGGGAAGCATGTAGAAGTCGCGTTCCGTTGTCGGCGCCATAGCCTCAATCAAAACCTCAATCGGGTAACCGTAGACCCTTCTCCAAAGGTCGAACAGGTAGACTGCGACCTCCGTATCGGTCAAGAAGAGCGGGTAGATTTTTCGTTGGGCAAGGTATTCAGCGATTGAATGGTAGTTCGAGAAGTCGCCGTTGTGCACTAGTGCCTCGTGGAGGCCGACGAAGGGATGTGCGCCGCCGGGATGCCAAACCTTCCCCTTTGTAGGATACCGGTGGTGTCCAATCCAGACGTGTGCTTTGAAATTCTCCAACCTATAGTACCGTATGACTTGGTCTCCCCAACCAACAATCTTGAGAACCAGCATGTCCTTTCCATGCGAAAGGACGAAGGCTTTCTTCTCACCGAGGGATGCGTAGAATTTCTTGTTCAGAGCGTAGCTGTTCTGATAAATGAATTCGTCCTCGGCGAGTTTGCGGTCTAAGATTCCGCTCTCATTCATGAATTGGCTGAGAACATCTTCCTTCACCCTACAGAAATAGCGGCGAACGGCTGGCGGCTTAACCTGTAAGCGCGGTATGCTCTTGTGGTCTGGTACAGTCTCAAGCCATTCTGCTGAGTCGACTCTCAGTTTCGGCAGGATGAATTCGTTCTCGACCATGCTGCTAGCTGAAGGGTCAAGGTATGCGATTTGGATTAGGTAGTCTTCGCGAAGAATCTCTTCTGATACTCCGAGCTGTTCTGGTGAGAGGCCTAGGGCTGCGATTCCTCCGCCCTTTCCGTTTCCGCGGTTCTTCATTTGGAGAAGGGCTTGGAGGAAGTGTTTGCCAGCGATGGGTTCTGAGCAGGCAGCGCCAACTACGCCGCACCCGCCTTCAGCCTCTACCTTTCGGCTGAGGCTCATCCCCTCAACTAGCCTCGCCCTGGATTGGATGATTCTTGCGGCTGAATGCATTTTGTTCACCTGTAGATCAGCAGGTCGGTTCTTCCCCTGAGTTCCTTAATCGAGTGGAGGCCGAGGCCTGCTAGGATGGTTTTCCACTGCTCGGCCCACGAAGCGTAGAGGTTGATGATTCTTTGAGCGCCCCATTGTGGGTCAATGAGCAAAGTAAGTTCGGGATCGGTTGTTGTGATTCCGACTTGGCAACCCCTTCCGCGCTCGCAGTTGCCGCAATGCGTGCAACCAACCGCCACACACTCAGCCGTCCCAATCACGCACCCGTCAGCCCCGAGAGCGATTGCTTTGGCTACATCGTAAGCGGTTCTTATTCCGCCACTCGCCATTACTGTCACCTCGTCCCTGACTCCTTCCGCGGCTAAGTAGCGGTGAACCTTCGGAATTGCATACTCTATTGGCATGGCAATGTTCTTCTTGGCGATCTCTGGTGCCGCGCCTGTTCCGCCGTAGCCGCCGTCGATGTGCAGGATGTTCGCGTCTGCGTAGTAGCTGCCGATGGCAACCATGTCAACGTCGACTGGAGTCGAAACCTTCACGGATACCAAGCAGCTGGGATTGACAGCGCGAATCCAGTCGACGTGCTTCTTGTGGTCTTCGACCGAGTAGACGCTGTGAAATGGAAATGGTGAGTAGAGTGAGGTGAAGGGCGTTGATTCCCTCATGCTGGCGACTTCTGAGGTCACCTTGTCCGCGAGCAGGTGGCCCCCCAAGCCGGGTTTCGCCCCCTGCGCATACTTGAACTCCACAATCCTCGCAGCCTGAATCGTCTCCTCGCGCACTCCGAACATTCCGGTCGCGACTTGCGTTATCACATTATCTTTGTACTGCATGAGTTGCGGTGGATATCCTCCCTCTCCAGTGCAAGTGAAAGTGTTCAATCGCTCTGCGGCGATCGCCCTAGCAAGCATGAAGTTGAGGCTGACCGAACCGAACGACATTCCAGCGCCGTAGATTGGGATGGGAATTGTAATTTTGGGGCCGAAGTTGCGGTGGTTCAATTCTATGGATAAGTCGTAGTCTTCGCCTTCCACGCTTGTGCTGCCTTGGATGTTCTTGAAATCCAGTCGGTCGAAGCCTCCGCCTGATTTTCCAACCTTGTATTCGAGCAGGTCGGGAGGTTTGCCTGTGGTGGCTTGTTGGTAGGTTGCGAGTATCAGTTCGGAGGTCCAGCGCTTGTTTCCGAGTCCGCCGTGGATACCGTGTTCAAGGGTTGGCAGGACTTTGAGGCCGTAGTGGATTAGTTCAGAGTGTTTCTGAACGATCATTTCACGTTGCATGTTCGATATCGGCAAACGCCTCCTTTTCTAAATCTTCGTTGAACATTGCCCGGCCCACGTCACCCCTCAACCGTCTAACGTCACGCATTCCCATTGCGCTCAAGATCTCGATGAGTTGGTCATGCCACGAAGCGAGTAGGTTAGTTAACCGCTGTTCACCCCATCTCGCGTCGAACTTCTCCTGAGCCATGTGGCCAGTTTCAGGGGACTTGCACTCGCCCAGGAATTGGGCTTGAAGGGCGACGAGTACGGTTGTGTCGATGGCTACGAGGTCTGCGCCACAGATTATTGCCTTAGGAACATGTTCAGCGAGCGTGATTCCGCCGCTTACAATTAGTGTGACGTCGTCTCGGAGAGATTCTTTCACAAGTTTGCCATGGACTGAACGGACAAGGTCGCTGACGAATATTGGGTTGTCCTTGTCCCATCCTCGGCCGTGGTAATCTGCATGGAGATGAATTATGTCCACCCCAGCCTGAACCAACTCTAGAGCGGTCTCGGGCGCGTCGTTTGACAGTGGGACGCGAACGGATACGGGAGCCCTAGGGTTGATTTCCCTAATACCAGCGAGCGCTTCGGACTCGTATTTTGTTAGCTCGATGGCTTGGGCCGCAAATATCGAATCATGGTCTTCGTTAATGCTCGCTGGCGAGATCATGGGAATTAATTGTTGTCGCTGTGCACGGGAGAATTGTTGAGCTTGACTTGGGGTTGCGATGAATCGGGTGCCTGTTCTTGCAGCGGCCCCGGCGATTGATTGCAAGATTGATTGGCCGTTTAGGTTTTGTGGGAGATAGTCGAAGATTATTGGTAATGAAATTTCGACGAGGCTGGTTGACTGGCTTGGTTTCCGGTTGAAGAAATCTAGAAATCTCTGTTTTCTTCCCACATCGACTAGGGTGGAGATGTATTCCCTCCCGTAAACGCCATCACGTGTGGGCCGGACTATCTCTGACATATCGGTCCACATTGAGTCCCAGCCTGGGCCAGCGAAAGCACCCTTGTACCCCATCCCCTTGATCGGAATCTTTCCCGTCTCAGCCTCGTACGAGACGGTGGCTACCGGTGAGCCGCTTGCAGTGGCTGGATCCTCAGGTATCCAATATGAGTCTGCGAATTTGTAGAATTCCGGGTTACGATCGACCTTACAGAAGTTTGGATACTCCTGAACGCACCGCATGCACCCGGTACATTTTTCCCTGATAGGATGAAAACCACCGAACCGACTGCCAAATACTCCGTAAATGCATGGCCGAGTCATTAGGGCGGCGCGGTATTCCTTTCGCCTTAACTTGAAACCGTACTCGAAGACCTCTCGAAGCAACAAGCCAGCGAGGCCCATCTTGCCTACCCTAGGGTAGAAAGGATAGGGCTGCTTGCGTCGCGGCGGCGCAGGATTACTCTCAATCTTATAGCGCACGTATGTACTGGACTTTTCTCCCTGCGGCCTAGCGCCAAAGTCTATGCTTTTCGCTTGCCCTAGCAATTCCTGCGCTCCATCGCTGCCACGAACTATAGAACCGCACCGAATACGCTGAACAAATATATCCATATGGGCAAAATCAATAGACAAATGTACCTCGAATAGGCATATTTTTAGATGAACGTGCAAGATTTGGGTGTCTAATTTGTCTTCCACTGAACGTTTGCACATCGATGACGTTGACCGAAAGATTCTGAGCGAACTTCTTCGTGATTGCAGGCGATCCTACCGGTCGCTTGCTCGCAGGGCAGGTGTATCGGTCGGTACAGTTCTCAGCCGCATTCGTAGATTGGAGAAGTCTGGAGTTATCAGAGGCTATTCCGCCATGCTCGACCATGAAAAACTCGGTTATCAGCTCACGGTTGTAGCCGAGATTACTGTGCTGAAGGGAAAGTTGCTTGAGATGGAGGAGGCGATTGGAAAGCTCTCCAATACCTGTGCTGTGTACGACGTCACGGGGCTCACGGACGCCCTTGTGATAGCAAAGTTCCATACTCGAGAGGAATTGAGTAAGTTCACCAAGAACCTTCTAAGCATGCCCTTCGTGGACCGAACCAACACTCACGTTGTCTTGACAACGGTTAAGGAAGATTTACGGCTCCTGTAATCCTGACAGGTCGCTTGGAAATTTGGCGTACGCGTCGAGGCGGTCAAGCTACTTAGTCGGAAGCATGGGAGCCTTTCTCCAAGTCTTCGCAGTTTGGTGGGACAGTTACTCTCCACATCAAGTCGGCACATTTGATTCTTGGTGGAACCCAACTTACATTGCGCTCTATGTGGGGTTCACTGTAGTCGTTTGGGCAATATGGAGCGGCCTGCGGGTTCCTCGGATTCAACCACCCTCCACCGTGCCGATTCGATTTGTGAATTTGGCCGGGCTCAAGTTGGCTGCTGCAGGGTTAGTACTTGAGGTCGTCGTTTGGATATGGATTGACATTACTCGGCAATTCTTCTTCAGTGAACCCAACATTGCGTCCGCCTTCTCGCTTTGGACGATGGGCATGTTGACCGTCGCGCTTGGGATGGTCATAGGGCTAACGATCGAGTTGGGGATGATTAGGCACGAAATGGTCGCCGCTTCAACATGCAAACGGTGGCTAACGCTCCTCTGCGTTGCCCTGACCTTCGCTTCAATCTGGCTCACGACAAGTGGAGTTTTCCTGTATTTCGCGGAGGCGTTCCAAACCTCTTCCCTCAATTTGGTGGCCGCAGTCTTCCTCTCCCTAGTTGCACCGCTCGTTCTTGTTCCCGCAAAAAGAGTATTACCGAAATTTGGTGCAGCGCTCGCGATAGGCGTCATATTCAATCTTGTGACTGGTTTCGTTCTCGTATTGGTCGCGCGAACCCCTGCCTATGTACCGTGGGGGCTGCTTCCACTCGCTTTGTTTGAGATCTTGATTATGGGCTTGAAGCGGGTGATGAATATCACGTGGGCTGGTCCAGTCGCCTCGATAGTAATTGGGCTGTTTTTTTGGGCTACGTACTATCCGTTCACTTTGTACTTGTTTCCTTGGTCGTCTTCACCGCAGCTCTCGCTAGCCGCGGTGGTTCTGGGTAGCCTCGCGGGAGCATTTCTGGGAAATTTGACCTATGCGGGGCTTACTTCGGCAGTGCTAGGGGACGTTACCGGTTGAATGGTCGTCTACTTTTCTTTGTTCACGTAAATGCCTGCGGCGACATCCAAGCTTAAGGGGTACGAGTTTGACCCTACCCTCACCATCATTGGGCCTTTGAATGGAGCCTTCTCCTCAACCTTTACCTCAACGCCCGGAATCATCCCTAGGTTGGCGAGGTATCGAAGCAGCTCAGTGTTCTCGTCGGGGATCTCGCTCACGACAGCATGTTGGCCCGCGCCGAGATTGGATAGAGCTTCGCTTTTTGATGGTGCCAAGTAGCCTTTTTCGTCTGGGATTGGATTCCCATGCGGGCAGGTCTGTGGATTTCCAAGTGTCTTTTCGATGGACGCTGCTAGGTTATCGCTTACCGCGTGTTCAAGCCTGCAGGCTTCTTCGTGTGAATCTGTCCAATCGTAGTGCAACACGTCCGTTAGTAATCTCTCCGCGAGCCTGTGCCGTCTAAATACTGAGATGGCAAGGACTCTTCCCTGCTCTGTTAACTTGACGCCTTTGTATGGTTCCCGTTCAACGAGGCCTTTCCCTTCCAAAACTTCCAGAGTGTTCGTCACGCTACCCGGCGTGATGTTCAGTATCTTGGCGATATCCCCGGTTCGTGCAGTTCCCGTCTTCGTCTCGAGGTTATAGATGGTCTTTAGGTACATTTCAGGGGCGACTGAGAATTCGTGACTCAAATGCAAAACCTAACCTAACTTTTGTTACTCGTATTCATAACTAAGGCTTGTCGAACAAAGATTCTTTGCATGTAGTATAAGTGTGGTATAGGCCGACAACTTGAGCCTACATACGGTACAAACAGGATGAGAATGCCATGGTGGGTAAGAAGCCTGACAGGAAACCTTTCGGGAGGGAAGGCCCGCCGAAGGGGTATCCGAAGGACCAATCCGTTTACGCGGACCCCGAGAACTGGCGATACCCGCTCCATACGCCGTGGCATGCGAAAACCGCACGCCGCTATTTCGATGAATCCTCGAACCGAAGCAAATACACCACGGAAGAACAGGTGTACATCGACTGGCGGATCAATCAAGCCGTTCAGAAATTCGGAAAGTCCGCACCTTCGACAGCCAGGAGACCACCTCCGCAAAACGCACCTTCCCGCAGAGTCGAAGTACTATCTCTAGAACAACTGCTTCGTTTATTCTTGGGTGCAGCGCGCCTCCAACGTGCACAGGAAATTGATGACTCACTTGTCTCAGTTTCTGATTCGACACCGGAACACATAGCAGGTAAGGTCAAGGACTACGTAGTCGAGATCGACGTCAAGAAGCGGACGATTCTCCACGACTGTCAAGATTGGTCCAAGAACTTGGATTCAAAGAACATGTGCAAACATCTAGGAAAGTTCTTGCTATCCCTAGATGAAGCAAGTGCAACCGACTTGCTGCGGCAAGTGCTGCTAAACATGGGACAATGGACTTTCTCTGCGCCTGAAGAGGCAGGATCATAGTTTGATAGCTAACTAGCCAGCCTTTTCAACTTCTTCAGGATTTCGTGCCCATGCTGTATGGTTCCGAGCTTTCCTTTCTGGCCATACGTTTCTGTGAATCGCATTGATCCGTCTGGTTTGATATTCAATCCTGTTACGAGTATTGGCACTGGGTCATCGCTGTGGCCCTTTGTAATGCAGGGTGTAGAGTGGTCGGCGGTGACGCAGAGTAACTTCGACTCTACTTCTTTGAGTCCGGCAAAGAAACCCGCGTCGATGTCTTCGATCGCTTTCTTCTTTCCGTCGAAGTCCCCATCATGCCCAGGTTCATCTGGGCCTTTTAGGTGGACGTAGACTAGGTCGTACTTAGTAGCGAGTTGCAATGCTTTCTCTGCTCGCTTGGAGTACCCTTCGAGTGACCGGTCGGGTGGGAATACTTCCGCGTCCATTCCAATCACTTTCGCGATTCCAAGTTCCACGGGCATATCAGCCACCGCCACTGACTTGAAACCAAATTTCTCTTTGAGCGTCTTCACTTTGGGCGTCTTGGTTCCGGCGTCACGCATCAAGAGAAAGTTTGCAGGTAAATCACCCCGTTCCATTCTCTTCACATTGATTGGGTGATCCTTCAGAACCTCGTAAACTTGGGTAGCGAATTGGTTCAGTAGATGTGCCGTATCCCCAGATGCTTTCGATTTGTTCAGCGAGACACATTTGGGAATGGGGGTTGGAAGGGTGACGCCCGATTTCGCGATTGTAACCTTACCCCTACGGGCGTAGGCGGGATCCAGGTTGGAGACAGACCCTGAAAAATTCCTTCCATCGCTGCGGAAGACTAGGACACAACGATGCCCAATGGTTGCCTTAACCTCGAAATCAGCTAAACCCCTCAGGTTCGAGTCTTTGTTGACTGCTGCTACGAGTTCACGCGCCTCATCCATGGAGACGTTTCTGCCCGCGCGCCGGTCTGTGATTTGCCCGCCTTGAACGGTAGCAAAATTGCACCTCAAGGCGAGGTCTCCGTTCTTGAACTCCATCCCAGAGCCCAGTGCTTCAACAACGCCTCTTGAAAGGTCGAGCTTGGCTGGGTCGTAGCTAAGTAGGGAGAAAACGCCCGCATCACTCTCCGGCGCAATTCCCCGTTTGACGGTGTAAACAGTCCCCATCATCCCTCCTGCAGTGAACCTGTCAAGGTAGGGAGTTTTGGCTGCCTCCAAGGGAGTTTGGTTTCCGCGTTCTGGGAACGGCAGGTCACCCACGCCGTCCAGGATGACGTAGATTATTGGGTTACGCAAGTCTGGGACACTTGGCCGCTATCGTGACGCCCTCAATATATTGATTAGAGCTGGGGTTTGCATGTCGTGACGAAGTGGTTACGGTGGGTTCTGAGAAAACGAAGACCAAGATCGTTTGCACCATCGGCCCGTCAACGTCTTCGAAGGCGATGCTGCGTCGATTGACGCGTGCGGGAATGAATGTTGCTAGGCTGAACCTATCCCATGGAACGTTAGAGGAACACGCTGCCCGAATTCGCTTGATTCGTACGGTTTCGAGGGAGTTGAAGACCTCGCTTGGAATCTTGCTTGACCTGCCGGGGCCGAAGATTAGGGTTGGCAGGGTATTCCCGGAGCCTATGGAGCTACGGGAAGGTGCACAACTCACCCTCACGTCGAGGAGGATTATCGGCAATCAAAGGAAGATGATGGTATCAATTAGCCATCCATCAATCCTGAAAGAGCTTAGGAAAGGAGACCGAGTCTTCCTTGAAGACGGTATAGTCGAGCTCACCGTTTTGCAGGCGAACAAGGATCAAGCCACCTGCCGGATTGTGAGGGGGGGTCACATCTCCTCGGGCAAGGGGGTCAATTTACCGGGAAAGAAGTTGAGGCTTGGCGCTCTGACCAAGCAGGACATTAACCTCATCGGGTTCGCCGTTGAAAATGGGGTGGATTTTGTCGCCTTATCTTTCGTAACAACTGCGGCTGAAGTTGTCAAAGCCAAACGACTTGTCAAAGAGGCTGGATCCAAGGCATGGATCATTGCAAAAATCGAAAAGCGCCAAGCGGTCGAAAACTTTGATGAAATTGTGCAGAAGGCCCATGGGGTAATGGTTGCTCGGGGAGACCTTGGCGTCGAGATGGAGATTGAGGAGATCCCTACTCTTCAGAAGGAAATAATTACCAAGGCTAACGCAGCGGGAAAACCTGTGATTACGGCTACCCAAATGTTGGAATCCATGGTCAACAATCCCGTACCGACACGAGCGGAAGTAACTGACATCGCGAACGCCATAATTGACGGAACAGACGCGATTATGCTTTCGGAGGAGACTGCGGTCGGAAGCTATCCCGTTGAGGCCGTGAACGTGATGAAGCGAGTTGCTTCCGCCACAGAAAAGAACCTGCCCTACAGTACACTTCTCGACGATAGGCGCGAACATCTAAGGCCGATTGTTCAAGATTTGATCAGTTACTCGGCTTGCGTAGTTGCATACCGAGTGGGTGCAGGTTGCATAGTGGCCCATACGAGAACGGGCCTTACGGCGCATAGGGTGTCGAAGTTTCGGTCACCGGTTCCTATCATTGCGCTGACCTACAACGTCCCAGTGATGAACAGGCTTTCCGTACTTTGGGGCGTGTACCCCTACCGCGTGAAGAAGCTCTCGACCACGGCCGAGATATTTTCCGCTGCGAAGGTTGCAGCCAGGCATAGCGGAACAGTTAGCGTGAATGGCAAGATTGTTGTGGTTTGCGGAGACCCATCCACGCCCAGCGGAACAACCGACCTACTGAGAGTCCAAACGGTTTAAGCCGCGCTATACGGATGAAGTCTGCGTGGAATGGGGTGAGGTTCTCTTCTCGAAGCCGCGGACTAAATCGGACCTGACTAAGCACTTTGACGTTGCCGAAGTGGTGATCGACCCAGAAGCTTTTTCTGATTATTCTAGGCTCAAGAAAAACATTCTCGGACGCGGTCGAGAATGAGTTTCGTGGGACAAATACTTAATACGTGGGAAACTCGATTGCCTTAGTGTTAATCCTTGGGTGAAGTCGCATTAGACGACAAGTATAGGATAGTTCTCGACCGGAGAATCAGAGCTGTCGCTGGGATCAAGAAAGGTGATAGACTCGTCGCCATTCCTTTCAAAGGCGGAGTCATCCTGGTAGCGCCTCATGGCCGAAGGTTCGCTGGCAGCCTGAGAGGGCTCGGTTTCTTGGAAGAACGACATGAAGCATCACGATTCATATTTCGAAGGAAAAGCTAGTTGCCCCTTCTGGACACTGTGGTGCTCTTCGGAACAGCTGATTCGAAAGACAAGTACCATGAGCAGGCCAAGAAACACCTGCGGGAGATAAGCAAGCCAGAGATGTACTTAGGTGCTTTTGCACTGTTCGAATTCGATGTCACACTAAAGAGCAGAGGCTTCTCATTTGAGCAGAGAATGGAAACCTATGCTCTGCTCCTGCGGGACTACCCTGACTTAGAACGAAAGGTGGCCCAACTCACCCCTTCGGTCTTGTATGTTACCTCGCGTCTTGAAGAAGAGTTGCAGCTAGAATACTTCGATGCAGGCATCGCTGCCGAGGCTCTACAATTGGATGGATCAGTCGTATCCACGGACAGAGCGTTTGATCGAGTTGAAGGCCTTACGAGGAGCTGGTAGAGTCAGGTTTTTGTTCAACCGTAGGGGTGAGAATGGTTGATTCTACGGCAGGTTTATTCTAAAGCCGCCGCCAAATCCTAGTGAGAAATAGTTCAGATGGATTTCCGTTCAAGCAGGCATCTGGGTGCGTTGCGGTGGCGACCTTGACTGTAGGCAAAGAGGCAACATTATACCAACAGCTCCCCGGTGGCAGGGTTAGATGCACGGCCTGCGCCCGATACTGCAACATTGGAGAAGGACAGGTCGGGCTCTGCGGAATCCGAGGAAACACGAACGGAAAACTCTGGCTCTACGTCTACGGCAAGATCATAGCAGGCCACGTAGACCCAATTGAAAAGAAACCCGTCACGCACTACATGCCTGGAACTAAGATATTCTCAATCGCCACGACCGGATGCAATTGGTTATGTCATCCTGCGGGCACTCAAATCTTATTGTCAAACGGGCAGAAGAGGAACGTTGAGGACTTGTTGCCAGGGGACAGTGTGTGGTCCTATGACGTCGAGAATGCAATGAAGATTACTCCCGATGTAGTTACACATCTTGGGCGCCGCCGGGCCCGTCTATGGGAAGTGCGCTACGGTGCGGGGCGCGGCCGTCTAGTAATTACAAAGGAGCACCCCATTCTTACAAAGCGAGGATGGAAGACCGTTGGAGAACTTCGCTCCGGAGATAAGATACTGAAAGTTTGGTATCAAAATACTCAAGCCTGGAAACGCCACAGGGCCGCGTCGATCGGCACCGCCAACTTTACTTGCGGAAAATGTGGAGCCGAAGTGAAGGGGCTCGACGAATGGAATCGCCATCGTGGCGGATGTTACACCCGCGAACTTGAAATCAGCCCCGAAGTTCGAGCGCGATATAGCGAGAGAATGAAGCTCAACAACCCGATGAAGGATCCCGAGGTCGTAGCCCGGGTTGTACGGACTAGTACAGAGAGATTTCGAGCAGATCCCAACCACATATGGCACAAGAATGCGGAGCGACTTCGGACGTGGCTGCATCGCCATCCCTCGGTTAGTCAGCTGCGATTGTATGAGTTATTGGATGAGCTCGGCGTCAAGTATGAGAAAGAATACAGGATTCGTCCGGACAAGGGGATACCGGGTTCACAGACCTCCTACCTAGCAGACGCAGCATTTCCTGAAATCAACCTCGACATAGAAGTCGACGGGTGGTGGCACTATCACAACGAAAGGGTTCAGAAGAGAGACAAAATCAGAGACAAAGTACTTCGATTCAATGGCTGGAACGTACTGAGGATCGCAGGAGGTTACGTGTACAATCATCCCCAGGAAGTAAAGTCGCTCATGGCGGAAAACCTGCAGCAACCAATTCTTACCAATAAGCGTGAATGGGTCACCGTCAAAAAGGTCGGCCCCACCTCAAAGTTCGAGCAAGTCTACAGCTTCGAATGTATACCCAAGCATAACTACGTGGCAGACGGCATTGTCTGTCACAATTGTTCTTACTGCCAGAACAGTGACATTAGTCAGCGGCGGAAAATTGAGGGTATAGATGCAACGCCTGAAAGCGTCGTGGAGATGACGAAGCGTTATGGTTGTGAGGGGTTGGCGTATACTTACAATGAGCCGTCCATTTTCATTGAGTTCGCCCATGATATTGGGGTTCAGGCGCGGAAGGCGGGGCTGATTAACATATTCGTCTCGAACGGGTACGATACGCCTGATACTGTGGGTTTGATGCGGGATTTCTTGGATTGTATCACGGTGGATTTCAAGGGAAGCGGGGAAACCGGGTTTGTGCGGAAGTATATCACCATCGCCAACGCCGACCCCATCTTCCAGACTCTGCTAGAGATTCGTGATAAGACGAAGGTTCACATTGAAATCACGGACCTAATCGTCCCAGAGGTTGGAGACGACCTGGGGGCAGCGAAGAAACTTTCTAGTTGGGTGTATGATAACCTAGGCCCTGACACGCCAATTCACTTCTTACGCTTCCACCCGGACTACAAGATGATGAACCTACCACCAACGCCGGTCGGAACATTGGAAAAGCATCACGCAGTCGCCAAAGAAGTGGGGTTGAATTATGTGTACTTGGGCAATGTGCCGGGGCACCCGCTAGAACACACCTACTGCCCAGAATGCGGCAAGGTCGTAGTGAAACGCCTTGGTTTCGACATCACAGGATGGTACCTAGACAACCAAAATCGGTGCACGCACTGCGGAAACGAAATCCCAATCGTAGGCCAATTGAGCAAGTCAATAGACGAAGAACGCTTCATGCCTGTAGTCATGTAATCTGCATACCCGTAAACAAGCAATTTCCGCTCCACGAGAGCATCAAAGAGAAGCAATTCGACGTTTCTCGCGGGACGCGGTGTTGGAACTTCCTTTACCTAGATTCCACACTGACCCATCCTCAATTGCCGACTTCAATCTAGTCACTTTCATCTTTCAATCGGTATTTCTCAATTGCGTCCAAATCTATTTCAATTCCTAGACCTGGTTCGTCAGGAACGACCATTGCCCCTCTACTGATTCTGAAGGGGTGTTTGATTATTTCGGAGACTAATGGGTTCGGTTCCTGCTTGAACTCCATTAGGAACCCTGCGGGCGAGCTTGCAACTAGGTTGAGTGATGCGGCGCTGTTAATGGCTGTGCTCCAGTTGTGGGGCACCCACGCTACCTTGTTCTTGTAGGCGAAGTCAATGATTCTTTTCGCTTCCGACATGCCTCCCACTTTGCTCACATCAGGCTGCACCAGATCTAGTGCGTGTCTTTGGATTACGTCGAAGAAGTCGTATGCTGTGTAGAGGCATTCTCCAGCGGCAATTGTAGTATCAACGGCGCTTGTGAGTTTCACATACCCTTCAATGTCGTCCTGAGGGAGCGGCTCTTCAATCCAGAACGGGTCATATTTCCGGAAACGATTAACCATCTGGATTGCGTAATCGGCGTCCCACGTGACGTAACGGCCAACATCAACCATCAACTTCACGTCTTTGCCGAGGGACTTCCTGATGACTTCGAGGATTTGCTCGTCCTTCTCAGGGTTTCTTCCGAACGCTTTCTCTGGAACCATACCCCAACCGTACTTCACGCCTGTGTAGCCGTTTTTGACGTATTCGAGTCCCTTCTTGGCGGTGGCTTCTGGATCATCCATGTCGAACAGTAGGCTCGCATAGAGCGGGACGGATTCTCTGAATTGACCCCCGAGTAGCTTGCAGACGGATACGCCTCTTGCCTTTGCCGCAATGTCAACTAGGGCAGTGTCCAACCCACTTAATGCGAAAATCACTAGACCACGCCGGCCGAACCAGACGGTATCTCGGTAGAGTTTCTCCCAGATCTTCCTGTATTCTGCAGGATTCAGGCCTTTGAGCCTTCGTGCGAAGCCTCTTTGGATGAGAACCTTTACCGCTTCAGCGGCCTCACCATATTCACTGCCAGTGCAACACTCTCCCCAGCCAGTGATTCCTTCGTCAGTTTCGACGCGCACCACAACTTGGTAACCTGCATATCCACCGACATTCAGTTCGTTGGGAAGTGTTGTGTCCTGCTCGTGGAGAATGATCGGTTCGACATTCGTTATCTTCAACTAGGGTCACAAGCTTAGCTCAGAAATGAGCTCGCAGATAAAGTCCGGCCCTTAATTCCTGATCGAACCTCTATCCTTGTGTAAGCAGGTGACTCTTGATACCCTTATCGTCCAGGTTGATAATGGCGCCTCTGAGGATTCCTTCTCCGTATTCGCTTCCAGGGTTGAGGCACAAGGTTCGTCCAATTTTCGCAAATCCGCGCGATTCGTGAATGTGCCCATGTATGCCTAGCAGCGGCTTGTGTTTTTCGATCGCCTCGCGAACTGCTACGCTGCCGACATGAATCATGTTTATGCCGCCGCCAGAATTTACTATGGGTTTCAGGGTTGCGTCTAGTTCGGGCGCCACATCGAGCTGAGTATTGTAAGGTGGGCAATGTAAGTTGAAGATACAATTCTCCATGCGTTCAACTTTTGATGTCATTTGCGCAACTTTCTTGGCAAGTTCCTCTTCGGACGTCTCGCGAGGGCTCTTCCAAGGAGTTGGATTAGTCCAAGCGGTAGTAATCATTTCATGGTTGCTATCGACCCGAACAACCTCGTCCTCAGGGTATAAAACAACTGAAGACGCTTTCAGCACAGCATCGATGTCGAATCGGTCATCGTTACCTGGGCTTATGTAACATTTCACATCCGTGCCTTTCAATCGCTGTTCGGCGATCTGTACCCACCGTCGAACTCCGTCAACCATCACTTTTGAGAAAAGTTCGTCTCGTAGCGTCTTGTCCTCGGAGAGTTTCTTCATTTCATCAGGTGCAGTCTGATATGGATAGAAACCACTGTTTCGAATCTTCTTCACCAGGTCGTCACGTTCTTCATTGTTCTTAATGACTAGGGGTGCGCCCATAAATTCCGACAGATAAGTCCCGTCTTCTTGCTGGACGATTGGGACGATCATTTTGCCTGTTATGTCGCCACCTAGAATCAGCACTTGAGCTTGGTAGAATTTTGCTGCGTTGAGGAACTTGAGAAAGCATACTTCCGAGCCATGAACGTCAGACGTGAAGAATATTCGTGTCAATGCCATAGCGCGTTCTCTTCCAGAGTGGTGGCCCGCGAATCATAGGCTCCTTTCTTAAGCCTAGCCATGTTTTTCCGGAATCGCAATAATCCGTTCAAGAGGCTCTCTGTGACTGACTGTGTGATGTTTGCTCTTAGGGCAATGGCAGTTGCATATATAGAGTACTTGATAGAGTAATTACCCGCCCGCCGTCTGTGTACCGAATCTCGCACTCTCTGAAACATCTTAAATCTGCCATATGCGGACAAAGTGCCGAGGAAAATTTCTTGCCAAAATCAAAAGTTCCACTGTTCGCTAGAGAAGCTACTGGATTAGTTCGACGTCTGGGGCTCTTGGATCAGTTCATTGTTTCGATGGCAATCATCAACATTACGGGTGGGTTTGTTCTAACAATGATCGCAGCACCGTTCTTCTTCCCGGGCGCGAACATGATCGAAGTGTTCGCACTGGGAGCAGTTCCATCAATGGCTTTCGTAGTTACATATTCTATTCTTAGCGCAGCGATTCCACGAGCAGGCGGTGACTACGTATGGACTGGACGAATATTGAGTCAACGGCTTGCTTCCGTAATGGCTGTCACAATCCTATTCGGCGCGATATTTGCTGGGCCAGCGTTCAACGCATGGTACTTCGTCGCCTTTGGTTTAGCCCAATTATTCTTCAGCTTGGGCGTTGTGACCGGAAATCCGGGCCTAGTCTCGCTGGGCGCTGCAGTATCACAGCCACCCCTGGGTTATGTAATATCTCTTCTATTCATCTTAGCAATAATCATCATTGGCCTGTTCGGGATTGAGACTTACAGGAAGATCAACAAGTACGCTTTCGCAATATTCATTGTCACGATGCTCGTATTCCTCTTCGGTTTACTGAGCGTCAACACAAAAACATTCGTGAGTAGTTTTGATGCTTCCATGGCAAACTACAACGTGACATACGCGCAGGTTCAGGGTGCCGTCAATACTAACCCGCAACTCGCAACCTTCAGCGTTTGGAACACCCTCCTCGCGGCCATACCATTCGGTTTCCTAACATATTCCGGCTTCAACTTCAATACCTATCTCGTTGGAGAGACAAAGCAGGTTTCCAAGACTATTCCGAGGGCACTGTTCTTTGCCGTCATGATTACGCTGGTGTCCTTGGTGATTCTGACGACCCTAACATACTCAACTCTTGGAGGAGCATTCGTGGGTGGTATCAGCTACCTGTTCAACACCGGGGCACTCAGCTCCTTGCCAGTGCAGCCAACAGTAAATCTGCTGATATCTCTCACAACACCATCGTGGCTTGGTTTCCTTATCAACTTGAACGTCTCCCTTGGGTTCTTCCTTGTCGCGCTCTCGTACTTCATGACATTCAGCCGGGTACTCTTTGCAATGGCCTTCGATAGGATTCTCCCGGAGAAAATCGCTTCAGTGAACGACAAGTATCATTCACCTCACCTCGCAGTCATCATAATTGGAGTCTTTACAACCATTTTCGCGACAATGATCTGGTTCGCAGGCTGGGCGTCCGCATACCTCAACACCTCACTCGCGAACCCTATTGCTTACATCATACCAGGGCTCGCTGCCTTATTGTTCCCAATAGTCAAGAAGGATCTGTACAAATCAACTGTCAAAAGTCTTCCAGGCTGGCTGAGTGCAGAGATTGCTGGTGTGCCAGTGGTCTCATTGGGAGGGTTGGCGGTCGTGCTCATCTGGGGCTTCGCAGTCTATAGCCTCCTATTCCCTGTAACAGCCTACCAGTACCTCGGTGCTTCAGCTCCACTCGCGATCGGCCTCACAATTGTGCTAGTTGTCTTCGGGCTAGTGCTATTCGAGGTATCGCGACTGTACCACAAGAAGAAAGACTCAATCGACATTATCCTAGCTTCCAAAGAAATTCCGCCAGAATAGTCCTTGAAGTGGATCCAAGATAGGGTCCACCTTTTTTACTCCTCGAGAACAGGTTAGAGCATAGCTGATGCGTATGATTGCTGATGATGAGCAAATTGACAGGCATCTTCAGGGCCTGAGAATTAACAAGGAGAAGGCCACGATCCTTGCTTCTTCAAAACGAATAATCTCATTTTCGCCGCATCCAGATGACTCGGAAATCATCGCGGGCGGGTTTCTTGCCAGCGCGGTTGAGCGAGGAGCTGACGTAAAGATTGTAGTTGTTAGCGATGACCGTATGAGCCTAACGTCTATGAGCAAACCTTTGCCCATGGAGGAAATCGTTGCTTTGAGGAAGAGAGAGGAACTTGAAGCCTTGAGCGTCCTCGGAATCAAGAACGTAGAATTTTTGGAATACGCAGATTCGGAAGTTCCGGAGCCACGAGCACTGTCTAGAGATTTCATACGCATAATGAGGGGCTTTCAACCCGACCTGGCCGTCACTGTGGACCCCTTCCTTCCCTACGAGGCTCATCCAGATCACATTAACACTGGAAGAGGAGTTATGCAAGCCGTTCTCTTCCATGCCTATCCGTATATCGTCCGAGATGCAAGGGTCAGTTCAGGAGCTCCCGTTCTGGCTCTTGGAGCTTCAGCTTTACCGAATGCGGTTGTGTCGATTGACCACACGGTCGACCGAAAAGTCATGGCTATTCTAGCCCACAAATCCCAATGGCCAGACCCGAAGAAGATGGAGGAAACGATTAGACGCCTGTCAGCCGGATATGGTAGATTGGCGGGTTGTAGTTACGGCGAAGCATTCAAAGTTCTTCTGCCCGATGAAATACACGTAGATACTTTCGCCTCTCAATGATAAACTTCAGAGAAACGATTTCGAGGCTGTGCGATTAGCGGACTATCCAGCTCTAGGTCTGGGTGGTGTTTCGGACAATTTCTTTGTCCTGCTCTGGCAATTCGTACCATTGGACCCTTTCCCCTAACCTAGCCCTCGCCTTCCAGCGGAACGTCTTTGGGACCTTTTCAAACCGGTCACGTAAACTCTCAAGACGCTTAGCCGTGATCTCCTTGTCTTTGCGGTCTAGTGAGATTTCATCCAAATGGGCAAGAACGTTTCCAATGTTTATGGTGAACGTTTTGTAGAGCCCCCACTGGTCTGAGCAAAGTTGGGCTAGATACTTGCCATTGATTGTTTCAACAGCGTCGCTATCGCCAATTTCATGGTCATGAATTAGCGCAACAATGTCGCGGTATTCACGTTCAGTTATTTCGACAACTTGTAGCTTAGTTGCCAGAAGGTCTGCTAAGGAAATGGTCTCCTTGTCGATAGTCAACCGGCCGCTGAAATCAAACGTGTGGCACATTTCAAAAATGTTTAGAAAAATATCAACACGCCTTTTGTTTTCAATGTCTTGAAAAATCAGCCTTCGGTCGCCTTGTAGAGCGTTGAAAATGTCACGAGTCGAGTACCCAAGATCCATGAATAATTTCTTGATGTCTTTTGATTGTTTTCTCAAGGCCATGAAGTCGATGTCCGCGTATTTCCGCTCCAGGGATCTATGGCCTGCGCTGGGGCAATGAAACCTAATGGCCATGCCTCCGAAGAGTCGCAGGACAATTCGGCGGTTATTTGCTTCGGCGATGATGCGCTTCGTTTCTTCAACCATGTTCGTTACGGGCATTGCCTCAACTACCCCCTACCTGCACTGGCTGGATTCCCGTCATCTTGCAGTATTCAACCAGCTCCCGTGAAACATCGCCGAGACCAACCATCCAGTGATGACTCATTCCGACCGCTTCATCGAGGACCTGGCGGTGATTGACATGGAATTTGATGTTCGCGACGATGCCCCCGTGAAAGACATGGGGCGCTTCGATGCTTTCCCCAGCTGCAATCATCATTCTGTACGAATCCCGACGGCCTGTTAAGCTTGCCAAGGTAACTGGGCCTTTCCGGACTCGAAAAACAACACTGACCCCCCTCCCTGAGGGAGAGCGGTCTGGCTCAAGCGATATCTCCCCTCTGGATTCAGCTAAACTGGGGGCGCCAGCACCATAGTGAGCTACCAGCAAAGCATCCTCTTTCTCAAACATACCCAGCAATTCCCCGTGAAATGCGGGCTTACCTGTCAGAATTGACAGGAGGTAGAGCATCAATGTGGCGTGCACATCGGCTTCGCAACCGGCTGGAACTCCCTCATCGTTCAGCAATGAGAAGGCAAGGTTCGGTATTCCAATCAACTCATTCCAATCTTCAATGGCAATCGCGTTTAAGCGTTTTTCGCGGACGATTTTTCTTATCGCCAAGTAGGCTCTGACTGCTTCGTCAACCTGCTCTTCGCTTACTGTTATTTTCGTTATCCCTTTGGATACTTGTTCCCAAGTGGCTGTGATTTCTTTCTTCTCCGGTTGCTTCATTTCCGATCTCAGTACATCCATTCCCACGCCAACCAGTCGGCAACCTATTTTCTTCCTCAACTCAATTTCGTCAACGGCCGCCTGGGTTTGGCCCTTAATTCTAGGATAACCAAAAACTCCGAGTCTACAGTTGAACAAGCTCCGTTTTGCGTAAGCAACCCTCGCAACCATTCTAACCGCGTCGACTGCTCGACGGTCATCGACATTACCGAAGACTAACTTGTAGTAGTACCCCATCTCGGAGAGTACCTCAGAAGCTTGCTGAGCTCCGGCCATAGACCCGGTGTCAAAATCATTCGTTCCCCAAATAATGAAGGGAGCCTGCAGTTGCTCGACTACCGTAGTCGCGTAGGTATCGTCTGCGTATGTTCCGTACAACAGGCAAACGGCGTCGAGGTCTTGCCCTCTTAAGTCACGGGCAGCCTCAAGGGCTGCCTCATCACTGTCGATCAGTTTTCGTGTTGGGATGACTTTGATTCCCGCATTCGTTAGGGCCGTTAATGCTTTCTGTTGTAATGCCTGCGACTTTTCGGCGCCCACTTCAAATGGGCTGACAATAGTCGCCAATCCTACGGTTGGATGAACTTCTTTTAGCAATTTCGCTCAGAGCTCTATGAAACCATCAGGCGTCGCTAATCATACTGAGTAGGATTTTAAGGCTTAAGCGTCTCCAACATATTCTCTACATACAGTCATAATGGTTGTGAGTTAGGTGGAGAAGAGAGTTAACGTTGGACTTGCTGGCGGAGGGTTTGTACATAGCACGTACCACATGCCCTCCTTTCTCAACAACCCTGCGGTTAACGTGGTTGCCGCTTGCGCTGCAACCAAAGAGGAAGTCGAACCTTTCGCGACACGTTGGGGAATACGAACTCAATATTATGGCGAAGATGGAATTGAGCGAATGTGTGCAGACCGACAGGTCGACGTAGTGGATGTAGGTCTCCCGAACTTCCTGCACCTGCGAGCTGTCCGAGCCGCCGCGGAAAATGGTAAGCACGTAATCTGTGAGAAGCCTCTCGCCAAAAACACAGCGGAAGCCGAAGAAATGGTGTCGTTGGTCCGACGCCACGGTGTCATAAACTGTTACGGCGAGAACCAGGTCTTCATGCCCCAAATCGAAAAGGCCAAGGAGTTTGTTAGCAAAGGGGCAATAGGAAAAGTATTCTGGGTCAGGGCTCGGGAAGCCCATTTCGGGCCGCATTCAAAATGGTTCTTCGATCCCGACCTTTCGGGTGGCGGCGTTCTCATGGACATGGGATGCCACAGCATAGAAGTCGGACGCTACTTGATTGGAAGAAAACCGTCCTCCGTGTCTGCATGGGCCGCAACGTTCGTGCATACGACAAAAGCGGAGGAAAACAGCCTAGTCATGGTTAGCCACGAAGGGTCAGAATTGACTCAAGCGGAAAACAGTTGGGCCGCGCATGGTGGCCTTGACATACGGATTGAAGTCTATGGCAGCGAGGGTGCTATTTTCATAGACGCAACCAAGGGAACTGGGCTCCAATTATTTACAGTAGCACCGGAAGACAAAGTCGGCAGCATAGTGGAAAAGGCCGAAGCAAAGAAAGGCTGGATGTTTCCCACATGGAATGAGATAGTGGCCTACGGCTATGATGGTGAACTACGCCATTTCATTTCAGCAATTCAAGAGGGGAAAAACCCACGCGAAACCTTTGAGGACGGACTACTCATAAACCGAGTGGCAGACGCAGCGTATAAGTCGATTAAGTCGAAGAAATGGGAAACAGTCTAGAGGTCTGCGTGATCTGCTGTGAGCTGTGTCGTTGAGTTAACCTCTTGACTCGAAGTGCGCTGCGACTTTGGTAAGCGCTCTAACGATATCGTTCAGGTCACTGCCGCGCAATGCATGATAGCATGGGATTATCACATCTTCTTTGCAAAGTTTCTCTGCTTCAGGGCAGTCTCCCACCTTATACTCCACTTTCTTTCCGTACACGGGGCAGTCAAATGGACAATGAGTTCTTCCGTAGCCAACTTGTTTCGTGAAGAGTTCTTGGAGATGCACGGGGATAGGAGTATACCCCTCGGCCTTAACTCCCTCCGCCGAGATAGCTGCAGTCAATTTGTCTCTGTTAATCTTTGATGAATCTCGTATCCTGAAGGCTTGGAACCAGTAGACAGGATTAGTGTCTTTGAGAACCCTCTGTGGTACTAGCCACTCGAACGGCTTGACGCGGTGTCGAATGAATTCCGCATTCATACTTCTCCTGTGGTTTGACTCGTCCAGGCGTTTGAGTTGAGTTCTCCCAATAACTGCTTGAAGGGAGTTCATTCTGAAGTTCCAGCCTATTCCTGTAAAGACGTTGTAGGCCGGAACGTTTGGCACGTTGGATATCTCAGGCCGGCAATGATTCCTAAACGCCATTGCTCGTTCGGCTACTCTTTCGTCGTTCGTTACCAGCATCCCGCCCTCCGCGCTGGTCATGTTCTTGTTCATGTAGAAGCTGAAGCAACCAACATCGCCTATTGAGCCGACTTTTCTCCCTTTGTATTCAGCACCGGCAGCCTGCGCTGAATCTTCAATCACGAACAGGTTGTGCTTCCTCGCAATTTCCATAATGGGATCCATGTCGCACGGCTGTCCCATCATGTGAACTGGCATAATCGCACGAGTCTTGTCCGATATCTTGGCTTCGAGTTTTCTTGGATCTATGTTGAATGTTTCTTTGTCAACGTCGGCAAAGATTGGGATCGCGTTCTGCTGAAGTATTCCGTTCGCAGTTGCCACAAAGGTGTAGGGGGGAAGGATCACCTCGTCACCCGTCCCAACCTGTAAGGCCGCTACTGCCAGGCTCAGCGCCTCGGTGCCTGAGTTAACTGCAACGGCGTACTTTGTTCCAATATATCTTGCGAACTCGATTTCAAAATCCTCAACATAGTTACCTGCTAACTGTGAGAGCCTCTTACTTCGCATCACTTCAAGGACTGCTTGGATTTCCTCTTCGGTAATGTCGGGTTCAAGAGGAAGGGGCTCCCTGCGGACGGGAGTGCCGCCTTCGACGGCGAGTTTCTCACTTCTAACCTCAAAGCCAATCGACATAGTTTTCCCCTGCTGCGGAACGTAATGATTCGTATTAGAGCTGCTATTGGTTCTTAGGTTTGAGAGCCAGATTCACCTTGAGGGGGTCGAAACGACCGATCGTTTGCCTGTTCTACTTTGCGCCTAGGTCTCCCAACATGCGTTTGGCGGCGCGAGAATCAGTAACATCAGGACTGTTCAACTTCGCCGCGAGCCAGAACACGCCTATCGCAGGCTCGATGTCAAGCCTCCTTAGCTGGGCATGAGGGCAATCAAGTTTGACTCTAGAGGCAAAGGGTTCAAGCAAATAGCGTCCCGATTTGAAATTACTGCCAACAGTCGCCACCATGAATTTCGAGCGTGTCATTCGCAATCGTTTTGCTACGGTGACCGCTAATTCTGCCAACGAGATTCCTGCTTGCTTCAGTGTGTTTCTGCAAACTTTGTCTGTCTTCGCGGCCTTCGAAACCAAGGGGGCCAAACTTGCCATTTCTTCAACGCCCCAGTCCTTTGTGTAAATTATGTTGAGGATCTCTTCGAGAGATTGCACTCCGAATCTTCGTTTGAGTAGCATGGTTAGCTTTGTGTGTGGGTTGCGTCCGTCCAGTGTGCGGAAAGCGGTAGTCAAGGCTTTTCTTCCTATGTCGAAGGCGCTGCCTTCATCATCCACTAGGTAACCCCACCCACTTACGCGAACGTATTCTCCCGCCCGGTTAATGCCCGCGGCAACGGAGCCGGTTCCTGAGTTGACGATTATTCCGGGTTTGCCTTGCGTCGCAGCATAGAGTGCGGCGACTGAATCGTGAATTACGAAACTCGATTCGGCTATCTTCGTACGATGGACGAAGAGACTTGTCACGTGCCTGTCTTTCGGGGAGTCAATTGCGGCCAGTGCGACTACTGCTGTCCTAGGCATGATTCCGATGAGGCTTGCGTTTCTTTTGGCCTCAAGGACCGCCTTTCTGATCGCATTACTGGCGACGGCCGAACCTACATTATGGTAGTTTGAAGAACCAGTTTCTCCACGCCCAAGAATCTTACCTTCTACGGTTCCGATTAATGCAACTGTCTTGCTTGCCCCACCATCTACTCCAACCACGTACCGACCAGTAACCACTGATTCCCACTTTACGGAGTGTTATGCATGCCAATGATATAATGCAACTTAGTCCAGGAGGGGAGTAGACCTTTGGTGTCTCAACTTGCCACAGTCCATAAGTGAGGGGGGCGTGTATCCGGGGAGCTTGTGGCAGTTGCATCTCTCAACCTAGATATTCTCAGCTAGGTCTTTAGGTTTGAAGACAAGTACCAATGAACAGTTTCCTTTGTTGCTGAGGTATCGTTAGTTGTTTTCAATCGAAAATAAAGATGCCATCGACAATCTTGTCGTTGGAACTACCATCCTTGGGACAGGCGGCGGAGGTAGTCCAGAAACTGGGAGAAAGACTCTAGAAAATGATTTAGAAGCTGGCCGCAAGCTTCGGGTTGTGGATCTTGACGAAATTCCAGACGATGCGCTGATTGTAAGCCCATATTACATTGGATCCATAGCTCCGGGAATTAAGGCAAACAAGAAAGTAACCATATCCGACCCCTTCGCCGTTGCATTGGAATCGGTAGAGCGGCATTTCAAGCGCAAGGTCGCGGCAACGGTTGCTTCGGAGCTTGGAGGAGGAAACACGGCTGCTGCGTTGCATGTTGCGTCTCAGTTGAGTATTCCGCTAGTCGACGGTGATCTCTTGGGACGGGCGGGTCCGGAGCTTCACCAAAGTACCGCTCACATCTTTGACGCAGCAATGGCGCCCTCGGCCGTCGTAAGTGAGACTGGTAACGTTGTATTCATTGAACGTTACGCGGATATCGACGACTACGAGGCACTCGCTCGATATGTGGCAGTTATCTCAGGCGGCCACGCCGCAGTAATTGATACGCCCCTCACAAAACCGACGGCCCTGAAGGTTGTAATTAGAGGGACCGTCTCCAAATCCATCGCAATTGGAAAAGCAGTGAGGGAGGCCAATCGAGATGGCACTGACCCTGTAGAAGCTTCGAGGCGAACCTTGGGCGGCTGGCTCATATTCAGGGGGAGCGTCGAGAAATATGAGTGGAAAAACGAGAAGGGGTTTCTCTTCTCAGAGGTGTCCCTAAGGGGTAAAGATGAGTGGCGTGGCCGAACATTTCGTTCATGGATTAAGAACGAGCACATCTTCGCCTGGTTGGATGCGAAGCCCATAGTCATGCCACCCGACCTCATAATGTTCCTAGACAAGAGCGGCTATGGTGTAACAAATGACACACTAAAGCAGGGACTTGAAGTATCCATAATCGCCGCTAAGGCGCCTGATGTCTGGCGGACACCGAAGGGTCTAGTATACTTCGGCCCGAAACATTTTGGCTTTGATTATGAATACGTTCCAGTAGAAAAACTGGTCAACCCATAATGACTTCGCGTATGAAGGTTGGATTCATCACAATCGGCCAGAGCCCCCGCGACGATGTCCTAAACGACCTACCCGAGACGCTGAGGGATATTCAAGCTGTCCAGGTCGGCGCTTTAGACAACCTAACGGCTCCGCAGATTGCTGCGTTGCAGCCGACTGACAACGAAACTGTTTACGTCTCGAGGCTAAGAGATGGATCCGAGGTGTCAATCGCAAAAGAACGACTGATTCCAATACTGGAAGAAAAAGTTGAACTTCTAAGCAAAGATGTGGAAGTGATCCTAATGCTGTGCTCCGGAAACATCAACCTTAGAAATTCTGACGAAATCATCTTCCCTTCAAAACTCCTCCGACAAACTGTCGAAGCAATAGCAAAGGGAAAAAGACAAAGGATTGGAATAATGATTCCCGACGAATCGCAGAGGCAATTAGCCAAAGATGAGTGGGTTGACTTCGCCGACGAAGTTAAGGTTGTCAGCTTTTCACCATACACCGATCCAATCGAACATCTCAAGACTTGCTCAAGAAAGCTAGACGATCGAGATCTGATCGTAATGGATTGTATCGGCTACAGTAGATATCATACGAAAATCGTACACGATGTGACCGGCAAACTCGTAGTCGCAGCCCGAAGCGTAGCCTTTCAGTTTCTCGAGAAGCTGGTTGCGAGCTTGCCGAGACAGGAAATTGAACACCCGGCCGATTGACCGGTCAAACACGCCTCTCGAAGTATGTCGATAGGCTTATACTCAAGCCATTTAGCAACCAGTGACCACAGGAAGCGTTGTTTTGTCGGAACGTAAACTACCTGTTAAGACGATCGGAGCTATTGTGATCATAATTGTCATCGTTGCAGCAGGAGCTTTCGGATATTACTATCAGACTTTACAGAAGCCGGCAGTTCCAAAGATTGTGACTTACGCAAGTCTTTCGGAAATGATCACGCTTGATCCGAGTACCGAATTTTCCAATTCAATACTCGTATTGCCGAACCTCTACGAACCGTTGATCTGGTACCAACCTTGGTCATCCCCAGTCCTCCAACCAGCCCTTGCAACAAGTTGGGAGTCATCTAACAACAGCCAGACTTGGACTTTCCACCTAAGGCAGGGCGTGAAATTCCATGACGGAAGTGCATTCAATGCAACCGCGGTAAAGTATTCCATCGAACGAACGATAAACCTCGGCGGAGGCGCAGCCTACATTTGGGGCACGGTGAAGCAAATTAACATTCTGGACACATACACCGTTCAGATCGTACTCAGCGCTCCAACGCCACTTGATGTTGTCGCATGTGCAAGCTACGCAGCTTGGATCATGAGCCCACAGATTGACAGCTTGGCCAAGGCGGCTGGATTCACGAACGCATCCCAATGGTTCAACGCCGGCCATGATGATGGAACGGGACCCTACACTGTCACCAAGTGGGACCCGCAGAGCGAGGTTGACCTGCAGAAGTTTCCAGGCTACTGGGGCGGATGGACCAGCGACCAATTTGACACAGCAGTTGTGAAAATAGTGCGTGATGAAACGGTACAAGAAGAAATGGTCAAGTCTGGAGAAATTCAAATCGCAGAGTATGTTCCACCCGCGGACATACCGAGCCTGCAAACCGATCCGAACATTAAGGTCTACGCAAGCCCACAATACCAGAACTTGTACGGCTTGCTTAACAATAAGAAATTCCCATTCAACAACACTCTAATTCGGCAAGCAGTTTCCTACGCCATCCCCTACCAAGAAATGGTTACGAGCGTCCTGCATGGATTCGGAAACGTATCCGTCGGCCCAATTCCACACGGAATGCCGGGACATTTCAACGACCTACCAACATACACATACAACTTGACCAAGGCTAAGCAGCTTCTCGCCCAAGCCGGTTACCCGAATGGTGGCTTCCACATACTCCTGACCTACCTTACGGGCGATATCAGGGAGGAAGGGACCTCGGAACTCATCGCAAACTCCCTCAAATCCTTGAACATAGATGTCGAAATCCGTGCCATGACGTGGATCCAGCAATGGAGCTTGGCGCAAGGTCCTGCTCTGCAAGCTCAGGATATTTTCATCTTCTACTGGTGGCCAACAATACTCTCACCATACGACTTCCTAGTCAGCATATTTCATAGCGAGTCATCTCCAGTCTTCAACCTAGGCTACTACTATCACTCAGACTTCGACCAGTTGATTGACAAAGCCTATGCGATGGAAGGGTCGAACAAGCAAGCTGCCTACCAATTGTACTGGCAGGCTGAGAACAAGCTCGTCAACGACGCAGCCGCCTTGTACCTTTGGGACCTAACAGACGTACACGTCCTTCGTAGCAACATCTCAGGATTCCAATACAACCCAGGCTACACAACGGTCGTGTTCTTCTACCAACTCCACCAAACCTCCTAATCAAGTCCCAGGCTGATTGGTCAAAGGCCTGGGACGGTACTGATCGCGAACGAGAGCCCAAAAGCTGCAGCGGAAGCTCGGGTTACGGCGAAACCGGATGCCAATCCCCCAGCAGATATTCGCTGCCCCTAGCTCGGCTGCCACTAGACCTTGACTGTATTTTGGTAAATCAGGAAACTCTTCAAGAGATCATTTATGTTTCCGCAATGGCGATTTGACGGCTTCGCGTTGGGCTCGAAGTGTAGAGATTTAGATCAACTGCTGCACGTGCTAATTCGACGGCCGCGCCGATCGGATCTATTACAGGGATTTCGGCTGCCTGCTGCGTAAGCTTGGCTAAACCTCCCAGCCCTGTACAACCAAGGCAGATTACGTCGACGCGGCGATTATCTCGCAGACGCTGCACTTCTTCAACAACTCTTTGTTTCGTTTGATCCAAATCCTCATTCAAATCGAGAACTCCCATGGGAATCCCGGTTATCGCTTTCACTTTTCTGTGAGGATCTAGCTGTCTGACTTTGTTCCGAATCATTGACAACGCTTCCCCATGCACCGTGACGATGCCGATCCTCCTCCCGATTATAGATGCTAGGGCCAGTGAGGCTTCGCAAGGACCTACTACGGGTTTTGTGAGGTTCCTCTTTAGAGTATCAACCGCTGGGTCCAAAAAGCAGTTCACTACTAGCGCATCGAAATCTTGATTCGTCTTGTTTGCAAGTTCGATGATTAGTGGGATTACTTGTCTGTGTGCTTGGCGGGTCTCAACGCTTGAGGGGCCTTTCGGTAATGAAACAACGGTCATTTCAGAATCTGGCGCGAAGCTTTCGTAGATTTTCTTGTCTTGCTCGTCCCACGTCGTATGTCCTACTGGGTTGATGATTAGGAGCTTCGTGGTTCTCACTTTAGACTCGGCTCACATCTCGCCGTGAGGACAGGATATTCGCTATCCACAGATAAGTAAGAATGTGACCGCGCAAACTGGTAATTGGGTTAGAACTTTTAAATACACACCGGTGGATGAATTGACTCCAATCATTTGACTGTTCTGTCGCGTATGTGGGGTATGAGATTTGTCTCCAATCGAATAGCTTGGGCCATGGATTGATATGATCAGACGGATGCGTTATACCCGTGCTGGTAGGCTGAAGAGTGTCTGGTCAACTACGCTGGAGATTTATTCCTGTATATACTCAAAGCAACTGAATAGTGCAGCGACCGGCAATTGGTAAAAGGCCTTAGGCAATACATAGTACGCAGAATTGCACACGCCGCAATAGTGATAGTTGGCGTATTGCTAATCACCTTCCTAGTCTCCCATGTTGTTCCGGGAAACCCTGCAGCACTCTATGCCGGCTCTCATCCGACCGCCGCAGAGATTCAAAAAGCGACGGAGACGCTCGGGCTAAACAAACCGCTATACGTTCAATTCTACATCTATGTCACAGATCTCCTGCAGGGCAACCTAGGAGTGTCGATAAGGACCCACAACCCAGTCTTATCCGATGTAGGAGTAGGATTGGCGGCTACCCTTGAGTTGATTATGTTCGCGTTCGTGATGGCGGTAGTTGGAGGCGTTCTTGTAGGCGTTTATTCTGCCGCCCACCGGGACCATCTTCCAGATCACTTCGGACGAGTTGTTGCAATCCTAGGAGTCTCAATGGCTCCGTTTTGGTTGGCCATGATCCTCCAGCTCATATTTGCGCAAACTCTCAGCCTGTTCCCATTAGGCGGAAGGCTCAGCACGGATGTGTCCATCATCTACCCGTTAAGGACGATAACTGGCTTCAACCTGATCGACAGCCTCCTCGAAGGCAATTTCGTTGTTTTCTCCAACAGTCTATGGCACCTCTTTCTTCCTGCCTTGGCCCTTGCAACGTACCCGTTCGGGCTGACCGTTAGAATGGTTAGAACTATGATGATCGAGGTCCTCCAAGAGAACTACACCCGGTCCGCACTCGCTTGGGGTCTCCCTCAACGAATAATCCTCTTCAAATATGCCATGAAGAATGCGATATCGTCAACTGTAATAGCGCTAGGAATGTCATTTGCATATTCGCTGACGGGCGCCTTTCTAGATGAGATAATTTTCGTCTGGCCAGGGCTCGGGACCTATACTGCTCTGTCCATCCTAGCCCTGGATTATCCGGCCATAATGGGAACAGTGATCGTAGTCGCGGCGTTCTACGTCGTTATCAACTTACTCGTCGACATCTTCCAAGCCTTCATGGATCCGAGGGTTACGCTATGACCGAGCAGAAAACTGCCACAAGTTCACAAGCACAAAACGATCAACGGTTCAAGGAGACCAGAGTTATTCTCAAGCTCGTAGTGACGAATCCACTCTCGATGATAGGCCTGGCGATAATCGTCGTCTTTCTCTTACTTGCAATTATTGGGCCCTACGTCGCGCCATATCCGTTACAAGCTGAAGGTGCCCCAGACCTTGTGCATCAGCTACTTCCTCCGAGCTTGCAGTTCCCGTTCGGAACAGATGAATTCGGCAGAGATATTTTCAGCCGAATAATATTCGGTGCTAGAATCTCACTGCTTACAAGTGCGGCTATTGTCGGCTCAGCCCTAATTATTGGTACCCCCCTTGGCGCGGTTGCAGGCTACTATGGGGAGAATATTGGCTCAATAATAATGAGAATTACCGATATGTTCCTGGCTTTCCCGCCGCTTCTTTTGGCGTTGGCGGTGGCGGCAACTCTCGGCGGGAGCATAATCAACGCAGTCCTAGCCTTAATTGTCACTTGGTGGCCATGGTACACAAGGCTGGCTTACTCGCAAGCTTTGGCTACTAGGAATCTGCCATACGTAGACGCTGCCAGAGCGATTGGTGTCGGCGATCCCGTAATTGTAGTTAGGCACATTATGCCCGCAACTCTTGCCCCAATACTCATTCAAGCGACGTTGGATTTGGGATCTGCAATACTCTCGGTAGCCGGCCTAAGCTTCCTAGGCCTTGGCGCCCAACCCCCAACCCCAGACTGGGGCCTGATGGTCAATACCGGAAGAACATACTTCCTCCACTACTGGTGGTACGCAACATTCCCCGGCCTAGCGATCATGGTGCTAGTTCTAGGATTCAACTTCTTTGGCGACGCCATCAGGGAAGCCATCGACCCGAAGCTATCTAGAAGGAGGCTGATCTAATTCCCAACAAACTCTAACGAGATCCTTTTGTCCGTCGAGGATTTGGTCGTTAACTTCCACACTGTTGACGGAACTGTGTACGCACTCAACGGTGTCGGATTCAACGTAAGAAAAGGCGAAGTGCTAGGGTTAGTCGGGGAAACTGGCTGCGGAAAGACAGCAACTAGCCTAGCTATGTTACGCCTGCTCCCCGAGAACGCTGAGGTAGTCGGTGGCCGCATACTCTTCGAAGGACGCGACCTACTCGCTGAAAGCCTAGATGAGGTAGCAAAAATCCGCGGCCGCAGAATCTCAATGATATTCCAAGACCCGGCATCCTCCCTCAACCCGGTCTTCAAGATAGGTGCTCAACTCATAGATGTTCTCAAGATTTACTATCCAAACGACGACGAAAAAAAACTGACCAAAATTGCTCAAGAGAAACTCGCTATGACGGAGCTTCCGGAAGCCGAGTCCATAATGAGCCTCTACCCCCACGAGCTAAGCGGCGGGATGCAACAGCGGGTAATCATGGCAGTAGCGCTGTCCGGTTCACCCAGCCTAATCATTGCGGACGAACCTACAACCGCATTGGACGTTACAATACAAGCCCAAGTTCTTGCTCTCCTGAAGAGGTTGAAGGACGCGCTCGGCCTTTCGGTTCTCCTGATCACTCATAACTTGGGGCTTGTTCGTGAGCTTTGCGATAGGGTGGCAATAATGTACGCCGGTTCTATCGTAGAAGTCGCCGACGTTCAGCGCATCTTCCAGAACCCACAACACCCCTACACCCGCGGCCTATTATCCTCCGTCGTCACGGGCCGTTTGAGAGGGCAAACCCTACACCACATAACCGGCATGGTTCCGAGCTTATTCAAACCCCCCTCCGGTTGCAGATTCAACCCCCGCTGCCCATACGTGATTCCGGCCTGCAGGGAAAAACGCCCCGAACTGGTAGAGGTTGAACCAGGCCACTACGTTGCCTGCTACAATATTCCGAAAGAGCCATGGTGGCGAACATGACAGATACGCTCGTTGACATACAGAACCTCAAAGTCTACTTTCCCATACGAAGCGGACTCATACCCCGAGTAGCCGGATACGTGAAAGCAGTCGACGACGTGACCCTGAACATTGACACGGGCGAAGTCTTTGGGTTAGTCGGCGAATCCGGCTCCGGAAAGACTACTCTGGCGCGGGCAATTCTCCGGCTTGTTGAACCCAACTCAGGCCACATCCTCTTCGACGGCGTGGATTTGCTAAAGATCGGGAGAAGCAGCCTCAAGCACCTGCGGAAGGACATGCAAGTTGTATTTCAGAACCCCTTCCTCTCTTTGAACCCACGAATGATCGTAAGAAACCAAATCGCGGAGCCACTCAAGGCTCACACGAAGATGAGTGAAGCGGAGATCACACAGCGCGCTTCAGAGCTGCTGAAATTGGTTGGACTATCTGACGAGCATCTTTGGAAGTACTCAATCGAACTGAGCGGAGGCCAAGCTCAAAGAGTATGCATAGCCAGGGCCCTAGCTCTAAGTCCTAAGCTTGTGATTCTGGATGAACCAACATCGTCCCTAGACGTTTCGGTGCAAGCTCAAATCCTGAATCTCCTGGAGGATTTGCAAAAAAGGCTGGGCTTAACGTACCTCCTCATAACACACGACCTCGGTGTCGTCGAATATATAGCGGACCGGGTGGCAGTCATGTACCTTGGCAAAATTGCCGAGGTCGGGACCTTTTCGGAGATCTTCCAAGACCCCGCCCATCCATACACAGAGGCCTTACTATCCGCGGTACCGAAGGTTGACCCAGCCCCAACCGATAAGGCCCGCATCATCCTCCGAGGGAACATACCAAGCCCAGCGAGCCCGCCAACTGGATGCCGATTTCACACCCGCTGCCAAAAATACATAGGCGACATATGCCGCGACGTAGAACCCAACCTCACTACACTAAGTGCCACACGAAAAGTCGCTTGCCACCTCTACAAGTCCTAGCGCACCGCCTGAACGACTTGGAAGGAATCGGGAATGATCGACAAAAAGATCACGAAAGCCGTCGTTGACATGCTAAACGTAAACATGGGATTAAGGGAGCATGAAAAACTGCTCGTAGTCACAGACATCCCAACCCTTGACGAATGGAAGACTAGGAAAACCAAGAACCTAGCAGATTCACTGGAAAGAGCCATTCTAGCAAGAAGGGTGCAAGACTTAGCCGCTGAAGCGTTTCCTCATACAAGCGTAGAATTCCATGCATACGCTTCCGTCGGCAGAGACGGGGTCACCCCAGGTCTCGAAGTTGAGGAAAAAATGAAAGCGGCAGATGTGGTAATTGCGATTACAACATATTCCCTCAGCCACACTGAGGCTAGGGAGAACGCGAATAAGGCCGGAGCGCGCATCGCGAGTATGCCAATGTTCTTGCCCGAAATGTTTTACCCCAGGGGTCCGATGGCCCCAAATTACAGAAGGATCGCACAGGAATCTGAAAGAATCGCAAACATTATCACAGGATCTAATGAAGCAAGAATCACATCCCGCGCGGGAACCGACCTCACCCTATCACTTGCTGGAATCAAGGGCCAAATGGACATAGGGATGTATACCGAAAGAGGGTCGTGGGGGAACCTACCAGCAGGCGAGGCATATTGCACCCCATTAGAAGGAACAGCAAGCGGCAAAGTTTTCGTCCCGAAGGGTTGGTTCACGGACCTGACTGACAACATGATACTGACTTTCGAGAAGGGAGATGTAAGCGCCGTTAAGGGAGGCGGCGAGGTTGGGAATCGGTTCAGAGAGCTTCTAGGTATCGGTAATCATGATGAACCCTACCGCTCGCGCAGGAATCTCGCAGAACTCGGGATCGGAACGAACCCTAACGCGAGGCGCCCGGACAATGTCTTGGAAGCCGAAAAAATTCGGGGGACAGTTCATGTTGCAATCGGCGACAATTTCCACATGGGCGGGAAAGTCAAAACGGACATGCACGAAGACTTCATAATTCCTTCCGCAACGCTTACCTTAGACGACAAGGTTGTGATGCGAAATGGAAGAATAATAGTCTAGCTGAATGTTCCACATCGCCGAAACCTGCATGACTGGTTATCAATACGATGGCTAGATTCTTCCCAGTGAGCTTCATGAGAAAAATCAGAATATTCTCACCTGAATCTATCGATATCCCGAGACAACCCGGTTCCCTTGAGCCTCCTCGGGAAACAACAGAGGTCACAGAGAGCGCCCAGGTGGAAGTATTGCACAGGAGGGCGCCAGATATGCCAGTTCGAATGGTAGAGGGCGACTATGAGTCCGACCTAGCGGGCGTTGTGAACGCGCGGATGGCGCTGGAAGCACAGCATGAAGGATTTGACGCAGTCACAATACACTGCTACAACGAACCTGGCGCAAACGCAACGAAGGAAGTCTGCGATATACCAGTCGTAAGTTCACCGGCAGCTTCAATGGCCATAGCGTCCATCCTCGGGAACAAATTCTCAATAATAATCGCACTGGGAGGCGGCAAAGGCAATGAGGCGGGAGGAATGGGCCGAACCGCATTGTTAGATATCGTCAAACATTATGGGTTAGAACAGAAATTAGCATCAATTCGCGCAATCGACCTTCCCCCACCAGCCTTCAACGAAAACCTCGTATCAGAACACGACATTGAACAACTCAGAAATGCAGTCCTGAACGAAGCAATTGCAGCGGTCAAAGACGACGGGGCCGACGTCATCATATCATATGGCGGCCCCAAAGTAAACGAGTATATCCAGAAGAAACTTCCAGACGTGCCAATTGTAGACTCACACGGGTGTACCATCATCATGGCTGAAGTTCTTGTCAGGTTGGGATTGAGGCATAGCAAGAAGGCGTATCCTAAACCTAGGGAACTGTTCAAGTACTATCTTCGAAGTGAGTGAGCGCGGTTTCCCCTCACTCTTTACCTAGCCTCTTGGCTAATTCAGCAAGTTCCTTCTGCACTACCTTACCCTTCTCGAAGATCTGTACTCCGTCAAGCCAGACTGACGTGTTAAGGCAAGTTCCGTCTGTATGTGAAGCCGCTGGAATAGGCTTCCCATCCCTCGTAAGGTCGGGCCCAACATAACCTATGCCCCATTCGGTGCTGCCCCAAACCCTCTCGTCCTCAACAATGTTCCCTGTCAGCTTGGCCCCTGGGTTTAGTCCGAAGGAAAGATGGGCTAGTCGAAACATATCTGGGTCGTTGAAGCCTCTCAACCACGCCTCTAACGTCAAAGCTTCGCTTCCACCCTCAATTTTCTCCACCCTTCCATTAGCAATGTGCAACTTGACAGGGTTCTTCAATAGACCAATCGGGGGAACCACTGAACCGTCAAAAACGATTACTCCGTCCACAGAACTTGAGTAGCCTGCGGTCAGCTGACCACTCAAGAAGTGAGGGCCCGGTGTGTCTGCGAACCCGACATCGTTTACTACCGGCGCCTTAGGATCAAATTTCATTTCCACATCTTCCCCAACGGATGAAGTGAGCCTGATCTTCTCAGCGGCTCTTACCATGTCTGTGAGCCTGCCTTGAAATTCTCCAAGGGCCCGCATATTCACTCTACCAATCGTCCTTACGAGCATGTCAACATTCATCCCGCTAAGGTTCATGTACCTTAACCGCTTGTTCTCCCTTTCAGCAATTTCAAACGGAGTTGAGTAGAGAAGATACTTGTTGTTGAACTCAACCCAAGCGTCAGTAGCCTTCAACGCGGCTGTCAATGGTTCAAGGGGCAGCATGGGATCGGCAGCCTTGCCAACGCCCAAAGGTGAAGGCATCCATACTACCATAGGTTTAGCGCCAACGGTGAAAGCTGCAGTCGCCAACGCGTCCACCGCCCTGCGGTCGGATTCCGTGTCCGCAGTTATGACTAATGTTTCGCCGACCTTCAGTTTGAATAGCTCCGAGGCTATTTTGTGAGCCGTCTCTCCCAATTCGTATTCATAATACTCAGGCAATGAGACCTAATCACTTTCGAAAACTGCACCGTTAAGACCGCTAATAATCCTTCGGGCCAGAACCGCGAAACGATTTTGAGGTACAAGATGGATTTACTGAATTATCCATCAAACCAAGGATTAGGAACTGAAGCCTTGTCAACATCCACCGACTTATTCGAAGTCCTGAAGAGAAGGCGAGCCTGCAGAAGCTTCGTACCCAAACCGATTCCAGCAGAGGTCTTGGACAAGGTGGTATACGCGGCGCACAGAGCTCCGACTGGAGGCAACATCCCTTACAGGTTTGTCATCGTCGTCAAGGATCCTGAACAGTTGAAAATGCTGAAAGCTGTGTCTCCAGGTTACTTCGGCGATAGCACTGCAGCGATTGTCGTCTGCACAGACTTGCGCATCGATAACGGAGTCTCTAGGATTGACGCGGACCAATGCTCACTGTACGACGCTGGAGCCGCGGCCGAAAACATAGTTCTAGCCGCCTACGCCCTCGGCTTGGGCGCCTCGTTCATAAAATCCTACGCAGAAACCGCAGTCAAGACCATTCTGGGCCTGCCAGAAGGATGCCGCACCGAACTCATAGTTTCTTTAGGTTACCCCGCCCCAGACGAACCTCCGCCAGTAAGAAAGCCGCCTCAAGGTAAAATCACGTACTATGACAAATATGGAGACAGGAAAAGCCCGGTTCACAACACTCCATCGAAAACGCCTAACACGCCAGACCAATTCCTCTTTGAATACGCACTTTTCCTAGTAACGGCAGCTCGCGGAATTACAAGCGAACCACGACATTATGGCGCAATACGCCTCCTCGACGCTGTCAGCAAAATGACGGGATTATACTCCACAACGACCGCATTGAAACCGGACCCGTTCTTGATCGAGGCAAAGAGGAAAATAGACGCAAAGCTTGACGTGGCCATGGTTTCCGAGGAAGATTTCATGAAGTTCATCGACGGCCTAGTCAACGAGTTTGCGCATGAACTCATGAAGAGGCATGGAAAGTAAACACGAGGAGAGAATCAAACCCAGGCTCGGTTCGTCTGCGTCCGATAAAGAGCCAGAAGCCCAGCCGACCCGAAAAGAGCCACAACGCCTGTAAGAACATACGGACTCCAAGGGCCGAAGCGATCTGCGCTGAGACCTCCCACCTGAGACATAACCGCGATCCCCAGGTTAAGAGAGAATTCATACTTCCCAATTGCCGAGCCCCTGCTCGCCGAGGGCGAACGCGACACAAGGGTTAATCCAGAAGTGTAAGACAGCCCTGCGCCCACGCCGAGAACAAGCATTGTGACACCAAGCAACTCCGCCCTCCCCGTTAACCCCAGACCTATCGCGGAGAATGATAGAAGCAATCCCATGAGCATGAATTTGCGTTCGCCAATTCTCTCGGTAACGGGGCCGACTCCAAGAAACGTTGCTACCCTGGACGCGCTAAAGAGCAGGATGAGGAACCCAGCCGAAATCGCTGAAAAGCCAAGAAATGTTGCGTATGCCGGAAACAGCGAAAAGAGGACGCCTAACGTTCCACCGCTCACAACAGCCGTTAGGCACGCGGCCGAAATGTTTCCAGACTCCCATCGACGCAACGTTGCGTTGTCTTCGTTTCTTAGGTTGCGTGTTCGGGTTGAGGCTTCGTCAAGAGATTCACGTGGCCTTAGAAGAATGAGAAGGATCAAAGCTGCTGCTTGCGTCAGGAAGGCGACCACAAACGTTGTTCCGAAGCTGAACTCGTCGACAAGGAATCCGCCGAGAAATGGCCCCACAACAAACGCCGAAGCCCAAGAAACGTTGTAGACGCCCATGACTCGGCCCCTAGCTCCATGCGGTGCTAGGTCGGCCAGACCCTTTTCCATGGAGACCCAAAATGCGATTCCCGCGAATCCTTGAACGGCCCTTATGCCCGCGAGTTGAAGAAAGTTGGAGCCGTACGGAAATAGCAATGTGGGAAGCGCGTAGCCCGCCATGGCGAGTTGGATGACTCTTACCGCTTTGGCTTTGTTAAGGAACCTACCAACAACAAATGGCACGAAGAGAGATGGGAGGGTGTAGACAAGGGCGATGAACCCCAATTCCGATTGTGACGAACCAAGGGTAACCGCGAAGAGGGGTATCGTGAAAATCAAAATGCTGTAGCCTATGGAGTAGAGGCCTGCTGACGCGATGAGAGCCCTAACGTCCGGCGTCACTCCTCTTCCCAAACCTCAAATCTTGTTCTGAATTCCCTCAGGCCAAACAAACCTCCCCCGAAACTCAATCCCCGAATTTTTGCGTTACCATCCATGTTCTCATGCACCCTTGTAAGGCAAATCGTTATGGAATGGGTGACGGAGCGGGTGAGTATACCCTCCCCCCGTATAATCACCCTCCAACATGTAGACGCGCTAATCGAGAGACTGGGACTCAAGACGCTTTCGCCCACCACGATTGACGATGCCTTTCACAGCTCTCTGATTCTGAGAACAAAGGTGAGCGCTTAAATTATGCAACTGTTGGGTACCTGCTAGGACTCTATGAAACAAGTTTTGAAAGTTGGCGAGGTTTCAGCGGAACCAGGCCAGAAAAATCATGGACCGGCTACATGGGTTGAACTAAGAGACGGGTCTAGAGTTCATCTTCCCGTGATTCTAATCAACGGGCAAGCTGAAGGGCCGAAGGTTGTAATCAATTGCGCCACCCACCCCACCGAGCTCGTAGGTTACGCGGCGATTCAAATCGTAACGAGGAAGATTGATCCGGCGAAGTTGAAGGGAAACATCATCGCATTTCCCATCTCCAACCCGCTCGGAATGCAGTGGGGAGAATATGTTACCCCGCATGACAACGTCAACATGTACGTCGCTTACCCCGGCAGCAAAGACGGGTCGATAACATCTCGGCTTGCGAACTTCATTTGGGAGAATGCCTCGAAGAATGCGGATTTGGTGATGGACGTTCACGAGAACGTCAAACCATGCCTCCATTTCTCAGCCGTAGATTACTGCAAAGACAAGAATGTGGAGAACAAGGCCATTGAAGCGGCGAAGGCTTTCGGCCTGACGATTATCCGGCCGAAGGGCGAGTTCGCCCTGGCAGGTATGAAGCCAGGCGATGTCGAATACGTTGACGCTTTACTAGCAAATGGTGTACCTGCGTTCACGCCCGAACTAGAGGCGGGAACCGACCTAACTATGGGAGAGGAATGGCCGAGTGTACGGGTCGCGGTCCGAGGAATAATGAATGTCCTAAAGCACCTTGAAATGATCCAGGGAACCCCAGAACCCCAAACCGAAGTCAAAGTCTTTCCCGGTAATTTTGCATTTTACGGCATGAGCGTGGCCAACCGAGGGGGTATCGTAAACCGCCTTGTCAACGTCGGAGTCAAGCTGAAGAAAGACACGCCGATCGCGACCGTGCTGAACCCCTATGGGGAAGTAATCGAAACTCTCAAAATGCCTATTGATGGATACCTCTGGGGCTGGAACATCGGTTCCCCCCCAAACTTCAACTGGACCGTCCAAACAGGCGACAGCGTCGCCTTCATCTACCAAGACACATGAAATGGAATGCGGCAAGGTCGTAGTGAAACGCCTTGGTTTCGATATCACAGGATGGTACCTAGACAAACAAAATCAGTGCACGCACTGCGGAAACGAAATCCCAATCCTAGGCTTGCGTTTCTTTTGGCCTCAAGGACGGCTTTTTTGATCGCATTACTGGCGACGGTCGAACCTACATTGTGGTAGTTTGAAGAACCAGTTTCCCCACGCCCAAGAATTTTACCTTCCACTGTTCCGATTAATGCAACCGTCTTGCTTGCTCCACCATCTACCCCAACCACGTAGTGACCAGTAACCACTGATTCCACTTTACGGAGTGTTATGCATGCCAATGATATAATGCAACTTAGTCCAGGAGGGGAGTAGACCTTTGGTGTCTCACAAAATGGCTAGCCCTCAACATACTTCAGAGGAGCCGTGTACTTGACCGGCCTCGCCAACCACAGCGTCATCAGCACTGCAAACATTGTCAGCCCCGTTGTCACTAGTTCGCCCCATGTTACAATTTGACCTTCAATCTCGGTGGAGATAGTTTGTTTTGTCGCAATACCTTCATGAACATAACACGGTCTGTTTGATATATTCGAGACTACGAACGCTTCACGGCAACAAATGATCAAGAAAGCCGAGCAAGGCCACTGCCTTATGTGCAATAAAGTCCTTCAAAATGCCTCGGCCAATTGGTGCGGTTCGCGAGATTGTCTGAAAAAATACTACGGACCAAGGGGATACGCACAGCGCCTACGAAGTAGACGGAACTGGTATAGGAAATACGGTATTCTAGTCCCAATTCACAAAAAGCCACTCCAAGTAGTGATTGAGAAATTTGGGGCTAAATGTTATGTCTGCGAATCTGAGTCTTTCCTCAAGAATGGAAAACTTGTTCCAACCCTAGACCTCCACCATAGGTGGTACGACTATACTTCCGGAGATAGCACCAACCAAAGACGACTTGAGGCACTAGCGAATCCTGAACAGTTTGTGCAAATATGCAAGCGTTGCCACATAATTATCACAAAGCTTCATCGCGAGTTTCACAAAAAGCAACTTGCCAAACTGTTTCAATTGGCGAGAGAGATAAGAGGTGAGCAATATCGGATGCGACAGAGAGAAGACTCACGGGAGGTTTTATCGCAAAGGGAACTTACTAAGAGGGAAATAGAAGAAGTCCTGGAAGGAGGCGGCGTGCTTCCGGACTACTCTCAGTTTCGAACTAGGCGAAAGAAAAGTGACTTTGGATACGCGGATGGACTCTAAAGCAGAATCGTTCTTGACCTGAAATTTGAAACGTCGTGGTTCGTCATCGTAAAAGTGTGTGTGGGTCTAGTAGTGCGAACACTCGAATTTGAGTCGTCGATTTGTGTGTGTGCGCACCAGTTGACCACCACAACCAGAACTACGGTTAGTACACGCAATCTGGCGAAACCGATAAATTGTAAAGACCGGGTTGTTGTATCACTGAACGTCAGGTCATTATGAGACTTCACAGATTCCAGATGCACAATTTCAAAGGAATCCAGGAATCATCATTTGAATGGGATGATATTGCTATCCTTATCGGCGAGAACAATGCTGGAAAATCCACTGTATTGCAGGCGCTCGAGTGCTTTCTAAGCGGCAATCAAGTCAGGGATCCAACGCTATTTCATGACCATCAAACAGATGCGGATCACGGCCTTGAACTAACAGGTCACTTTGATCAACTTAGTCCAGAAGAAAAGATGGCTCAAGCGATAAGTCGCAGGCTCTATAACGAAGGATGGGTCATCAAAAAGAAATTCTGGCAGGAAAAGGAAGATGGCGACCAGCTTGCGTGGAAAGAGCAATATTACTCATTCTCCTGTGAAGAAGTGTTTGCAAACTGGCCTGAACCTGACAATTCTTGGGCGAATTTTCCGCCAGAATACCGAGACCTTATTGAGAAAATCCCGGAACCCGGAGCTCGTCCAAACAATCTAACCCGTCAAGCGTTGCGCGAGCTTGTGCGGCAAGTTAAACCAGAATTAGTTACTCAATCGCAGCCACGATGGATACCCAATCCAGGCGGTGGAGGAAACTGGAAGTCAAATGCGAACTCCATCCTTCCACGGCTCATTTTTGTAAGAGCAGTCCATGAAGCCAGCGATGAAACAGTCTCGAAGGAAGTATCCACGTACGGTAAGATCGTGAGACTTATCGTAGAACGCAAGCTGATGCAACGTCCAGAAGTGATCGGGCTCAAAGAGCAGTTCGAAAAGGTTCTAAAGCTCTTTCGACCAGAACCTGACCATCCCGAACTTCAAGCTGCAGAAATACGCGCAGTCGAGGATACCATTAACCGAAAACTCAACGAGATAAGTGGCGGGCAAGTAAAGATCAGGACAACGGAGCCAGACATTCAGCCAATGCTCCTACCCAGCACCACATTGGTGATCCGAGACCGTCATGACGGCGTTGAAACAGACGTCGTCAATCAGGGTCATGGTCTGCAAAGGGCACTGATCCTCACATTATTGCAAGTTTTGGCCGAAATGGAATCAGGTGATGAGCCCAATAGTACCCACCGCCATATTTTGGCGGTTGAAGAGCCAGAACTATACATGCATCCGCAAATGGAACGCAAGATGCGAGATGCTCTGCAAAGATTAGCTTCGCGAGAAGACTTACAAACCATTTGCACGACACATTCTCCCGTCTTCTTAGATGTAGCAAATCATCACAAGTCCATCATTAGAGTGGTGAAAAATCCAAATGGTCTAGTTACGTTCTTTCAAGTAACGCAGGGTCTTTTTGATGGCCCTGACGCCGAATCTGAAAAGGACCGACTCAGGCTAATTGCCTGCTTCCATCCGACAGTGAACGAAGTCTTCTTTTCTCGACGCGTCGTTCTTCTTGAAGAACGCACAGCAGTTTCAGCGTTCGAGAGGGCAGCGGAACTAACGGGCATTTTCACCCGGCATCCAGACCTGCGACGTGATGTCACGTTAGTCGATTGCAACGGTAAAGGAAATATCCCCATGTTCCAGAAGGTCTTAGCCCATTTCCGCATTCCATATACTGTGATACATGATGAAGACCGAGGAAATCACTCTGAGGAAGCCCTGAACCTTAGAATTGGAAATCTCCTTCCTGCAGCTGACGGACAGAATCTCAGATTCATGATCTCTCCCACAAACTTGGAACAAATGCTGGGCTATGCTATCGGAAAAGACAAACCATACCAAGCACTAAAGATGGTTGAACAGCTTCATGCGTCGAGTGGCTTACCTCCCGTGTTCTTGCGGGTCTTGAACTGGGTCTATTTTGGCCAAGACACCGAACCTTAGTACCACAATGATAGATTTCGCCTACCCCTTACGTTTTAGCGTGTTTGAGGCTACGATCCCCAGACATTCAGTCAGTTCCGATTCGAACTCTCTCGTGACGTCTCGTGTACCGCTCGTCGCGTGTGCAGTTTCGTGAAGAAGTGTGCCAGCGTACTTCTCTAAGGTTTTCAAGGCGCTTCTCTTCACAATGATGGTTTGGCTTTTCGGATCCCAAATTCCATCTAATTCAAGGAAGGATAAGGGATCCCTCCGCATTGTTTCCGAAATCTTCACAGACTTGACAACTTGGGGTTTCCCACCGATTAGACCGAGTATCCTCTTCGTCATTGAGAAGATTCTTCTTTCGTTTGCTTTCAGAGAGTTCGGTTCAACGAATTTGAAATCGAAACTTTCGTCTCGTTCTCTCAGGAATTCATCCAAGACTCGAATGGGGTTTCCCTCATAGTCCGTCTTCCCGTGAACTCTGAATTTGAGGATCTCGGGAATGGTTATGATTTCGATTCCCGACTTCTCTGCTTCATCGATCATGTCTCTTGCTCGTATCAACTCACTTGAGCTAACGAATAAGGCACGCTTAGTTGCGTTTAGGATTTTTACGGCGTGTTCTTGGACATCTATCCACGATTTCAGTTCGTCATGTATGTTGCCCGTATCATAGTTCTTGAGGTCGTTTGCCAAGGAACGTGCTACTTCCGTCGATTTGGATGAAATAAGAATTGACTTCACTCTGTCTGAATACGCAGTGCGTCCAACGTTTGTTCGCTCTCTATTCAATGCATCTTTGATTTTCTTTGTGAGAGGAGTGATGTTATAGCTGAACAGAAAGTTCTCTTCTTCAGCTACCTTGACGCCATTTGCGTACACTCTTGCTTTTGCCGACTTCTTTTGAAGTACTTCTCCGTATTGATTTTGTTCGACTATTCTCTCGCCTGAGAATTTCAGAAATAGGTCCTTTGCTTTAGCAAGATCTTGGTTGGTCACACCGCTTATGATGAATTCAGTCCCCAGAAGAGTCGGATTCGATGGCTTGTTGACGAACGCGTGAAGTGTTAGAATGTCGAAACCATGCTTTTTGTATTTGGCAGTGGTTATGTCGTTGAACCTTGACTTAATCAGTACACGTGCTCCTTTCCTGTCAAAGGTGGCGAGGGCGTCCTTTAAGCCTATTCCGAATTTCCCAATTACATGTGGGTTGCTCAGTTTTTCCTTATTCTCTTTCTGCGTGAGGTGGGTGTATTGAAGCCCTTGACCGTAGTCTCTGATGTGCCACTTTCCTTCTTTGTCCTTATAAATTTCCATTTCTTTAGTGGTTCTTAGCGTTTGTTCGTCAATGGCATTTGCGATGACTTCTCTGATTCCGTCGTATATCTCCCAGTTTTCCAGTATTTCCTCAATGTTCAGGTCGAATGGGTCGCCAAGAGGAAGACCCAAATTCTATTCGCCATTATTGCGTGCGTTCGATTCTTGAGACACCATCTTCGCCCACTATGACGTTTAGTATGTTCGTGGCGTCTTCTTCGCAGATGCCGTGGTGGGTTACGATTATTGTTTGGGATAGTTGTTTTGATGCTTGTCCGAGTTGGCTTGCTAGTTGTGGCAGGTTTTGATCGTCCACGCCGTAGGTTGGCTCGTCGAGAATCAATAGGGATTTGGAGCCTAGTTCGTGGAGTAGGGCGAGGCGCAGTGCTAGCGAAATAAGCGTCTGATGTCCTCCACCGGTGCGAGTTGCGGGTATCCGGCCAGTGAGTCCCTTGGGGGAAACATGGACTCTGTAGGCCTCAGGATCTATGTGGATGGCTGAGTAGGTGTGTTGGTCGGTCATGCTCTTGTAGTATTGTAATGCTCTAACTTCGATGCTCTTGAGCTGGTTTCTTCTTCTTTCTTCAATTGCTTGATCGAAGCCTTCAGAGAGTTGGCGGGCTAAGCTCGCTTTCTTGAGTCGAACTTTCAGTTTCTTCAGTTTGGTTTCGTCTTGAGCCTTCTTCTCAGTGGTTTCTTCTTGCGTTGCCTGTTTCTCTTTCAGCAATTGAGCTTTCTTTGTGAGTTCTGTCTGCGCTCTGTTTAATTCCGTTTGACTAACAGGTATTTGACCAGCCAGATTTCTTTCAAACGTTGGTTCCTGCGGATTTAATTCGAGATTGAGTGCCTTCAGCACCTTACGGATTTCCCTTAACTTGGTTTCCAGGTTTTTGGTAGTCTGATTCTTCTGGGTTTCGTAGTCTGCGATAGTTTCAGCAGTTTGTTTCAGTGTTTTCGCTGTGTCTCTCGCCTCGCGTCTTCTATCGTCAAGATCGGAGACTTTGCGGTCTGCCTCGTCGTATCTTCCCTTAGACTGTTTTGCCTGTGCTTGGAGTTTGGTTAGCCTCGCTCTGTCCGCTCGTAGTTGGGTTCTGAGTTTGCTTGGACTTATTACCTGCCCGCAGGTTGGACATTTAGCGATGCCTCGTTCCAACAATCCTTGGTGCTCATCAATCTCATCTGCAAGAGCTTTTGCCTTGCCTTTTACGTCACTCCAAGTTTCTTGCAGTTGGTCCCTGATTTTGGTTTGTTTTTCTGTTTGTCGCTTCAGCGTCTCATGTCGTTTTGCACAAGCTGCTTGCTTCTTTTTGACTTCGTCGAGTGTTTTTGCGCCAGCGCTTTGCAGGAGTTGCTGGGTTCGTGAGGTTAGATCTTGAAGTTTGCTATCTATTGTCCTCCTTTCTTCAATTTGCTTGAGGAGGGTTTGTAATTCTCTAGACTCGCCCTTCTTGACGCTTTTTTCGAGTTCGCCCACCTCTCCTTGCAGCGTGGGAATCTCTCCAGCCAAATTGGTTAAGGTTCGGTCGTACTGAGGAATAATGATGGTCTGTATCTTGTTAACTTCGGTTGGAATGTCGTTTCCTTCGTATTTCTCTAAGTGTTTTCTGGTCTCGTCGAATTGTTCGTGGAGTTCTCGGAGAAGGGTGATTCCGAGGATAGAATCCATCTGCTCAGGTTTCGGGTCAAGTATGGCAGTTAAACGTCCCTGCCTGACGTACACCAGGTTCATGAATTGTCTGAAACTTACTCCAAGGAGTTTGGTTATCCGTGCTCTGAAGTCGTCTTCATCTTCAAATGTGATGTCTTCTCCATTGATCTTGAGTTCCAGACTTTCTTTTCTGTAGCCGCCTCTGGCGTCTAGTTTTCCTTCTCGCTTGACTTCGACGATTTGACCAGTTCTTGGGCTTTTGAACTTGACATAGGCGGTCACGTCATTGCATCCCGGCAGTCTAGAAACGAGCAGCTTCTTTTCGACTTCTGGCGCTTCTCCGTACAATGCGAAACTGACGGCGTCTAGCACTGTGCTCTTTCCCGTTGAGTTTCGTCCTTTTATGAGGTTGAGCCCCGCGGAGAAAGGAAATGTTTCATCTTTGTAACCTTCAAAGTTCCTAACCTTCAACGATTCAATAACACTACTCATAGCGCTTTGACCTCCGCTTTCTCAAGTAGTTCAATCCAACGTTGGACGAACGGTTGCCTGTCAGAGGGGGTGAGTTGCTGCGTTTTCTCACTTGCCTTCTCGTCAAGAGTCAGTTGAATCTCCTCGACGAGCTTTGTGCCTTCGGGGTGTAGATCGCCAAGAGGCTTGAGAACTTCGGCGGCATAATCGATACCGCTTGTGGCAACTGCCGGGAGCTGTACTGTTCGATGGATGTCTTGCACGTTGTTTACGAGTTCGCAGTGGACAAGTTGTGGATTCGCTTGTTTGATCTCGGCTATTTTGGGTTCTAGGGTTTTCTCAATTGCGTAGGGTTCGCTGTCCGTTCTGCCTGAGAGAACTATTCTGATTATGCCTTGCGAGGAACTTTGTTGGAGCAGGCTAACATATGATTTGACTTCGGCAAGAACGGTTTCAACGAACCAGTCCTGTTGTCTTGTTGCGTCTTCTTTTCCCACTTCAATATTGCGAATCCGATGCAAGGGTTTGATCGCCTCAAATCTCGGTGTTAAGTCCTCATCGAGGATCCATAAGCCATGTTCTCCCACATCTCCAAGGTCTTCGGCTTCGGTAGCACATGAAGACAAGAAGTGTTTGTCTTTGGTCTTCATGGGATCAAGCTTCGAATGGTAGTGACCTGCAATTACCAGCTGAACAGGTAGGTCGAAGAAATCGTCCAGCGTGTAGGCGTTGTACTCAGGGATGCCTGGGGGGATGTTGTGATAACCTTTGATGAAGTTATGCACAACGAGTATGTTCGGAGCCTTGTGGTCTGCGAAGCTTTGTGATACTATTGGTTTGATTTCTTTGAATTTGGTTTCAATGTAGGTGTGGTAGGAGATTCCGACTATTCGTATGTCACCAACATCGTAAGCTTCTGTTTCTCCGTGGAGAATTTTGTCCCCGAAGGGTTTTAGATACTGGGCTAATGGGTGTTCGACGTATCCGAGCGTGTTTTGTTCTGCTGTGCCATCGTGGTTTCCTCTGAGAAGAAAGATTGTTGGGCTGCTTCCGGTTTTGTCACGGATACTGTCCACAAGTCGTTGTAGTTCTTTCTTGACGAATACGCTATCCTCAGGTGTCATCGATTTCTTTTCGAAAAGGTCGCCAGCATGGACAACGCAGTTAACGCCTTCTTGGATGAATATGTTGATTGCTTCGGTGAAGGCGTGTCGATACGCTTGCCTCCTCAAGTCACCTATATTGCTCGGTGTGGAATTGCCTACATGTGTGTCTGAGAAGACGCCGATTTTCACCATTTTCCTTTCTCCGCCTTCTTGATTTTTGAGTTGATTTCGTTCATGATGCTCTTGAGATTGGGCGTGACTCCATAGTGTGTGGTTCTTCGTTCAAGGGTTTCCACGTGTGCAGGAAGTGGAACGAAAGGTCCGACCAGGACAGCTTCTCCTTGGTTCAGACTGGGAAGGTCTCCGACAAGGCGATGTGAGAAGCTTTCACTGGCATTCTCAATCATTTGCTGGTCTCCTTGATTGTTGATGCGGAGCACTGCGTAGTTGCCGATGTTACTGAGTATGTCGGGGTCAATGTTTCTTGGACGCTGACTGATCAATGTAAGGAATAACCCGAATTTGGACCCTTCGCGCATTACTGTGGAGATTGTTCTTACCGAATATCTGGTTCCGCCAGCGGTCTTGGAGGCGACGCGATGTGCTTCTTCAACGAAGACAAACAGTGCTCTTGACCGCTTGTTTTCTGGTTTGGTTACGTATCGAAAGAATAGATCGAGGATTATGCTGACGTAAGCGTCTTGAACTCTGTCTCTGAGCCCGTTGAGACAGATGATGTTTAATGAGTGCGGTTTGAAAAATTCTTCAACATTCATGCCTTCTGCCGGGAGCGTGACGTCTTCTTGGAGGTCTTCAAGGCGAGCTTGAAGACTCTCATACCTTTCTTTCTCCTTTCCTTTGACATCCGGGTCTTTGAGTTTCTCTTCGATTCTGCCTAGAATATCATTCAAGCCGAATGGTTCTTTAGCGCTCCTAAATTCCCGTATGATTTTTCTAAGGTCAATTTCTTGGCGTTCGCCAAGGCTGCCCCCTAAGAGTTCAATTATTGCTTCATTGGTCATCTGCTCTGGGCTAACTCTCAGCTCACGCCATTCTGCTGTCAAGCCTTCAATTTTCTGTACGTTTGATGGATGATAGACTACCACATCGAAGTTGCCGTGCTTTTCATGACTCTTGATCTGCTGATCCATCTTCACGTAGTCTGCGTGAATGTCGAAAACTAGCACTGGGAATGGTGTGTTGAGTAGGATTTCCTCAATGAATCTTCCGGACAAGTAGGACTTGCCTGCCCTTGTAGCGGCAAATACGCCTAAGTGGAATTGTAGTCCTTGCAGGTGGATTGGTACGTTCACCTCTGGGCGGTTCAGCAACCTACCAAGGTTGAGTGGAATTTCAGAGTCAATTCCCTTGAAGTAGTTTTGTAGCATTTGGTCGTCTGCATGGTACACAGGGCTGTTTGGGTCAGCGGCTACGGTTGGTCTAACTATTTTTCCGCTTTCGTTAAGATAACCTAAGATTTCTGCAGCAACGAGTTTGTAGGAGTATTCTGAGGCTTCTGCGGCTACTAGCTTCTCTGTTGCTAATGGGTTTTTTGCACCGAGTGTGACAATTTCTGCAAGAACCTGTATTTTGTCGATTTTCCCGTGTGCCTTGGGTTGGTTCATTTCTACGAAAACGTAGTCATGTTCCGCTATCGACTCGTCCTTAGTGGCTTTGAACAAGAAGCCTCTCGGTGTTGATTCTTCTATTATTCTTCCAATTTCTTTCATTTCAATATCCTCTCATAACGTAATCACGAATTCGTCTCTTACTAAGTCGGACGTTGTGTCCCTTGTTGGTGAGTTCTTTGATGATGAGTGGTTCGTAGGAGGTGTGGTAGAGCCTTCGGTCTAGTCTGGCAATCGCGTCAACTTCGGTTAGTGGGGCGACAACATTCCCTCCCTGGCTCAGCCAGTTCAGCTTGGAGATCAACCCTTCCATTGTCTTGGAGGCTACATCCTCTGCTAACGCATTTTCCTTCATGTCGCCGGTCTTCGATTTCTGTCCGAGCAAAACGGACGGAACGTCAATTCTGTATGTCATCAACTCTGGTCTAGGCTTCCAGTAGGAAATGGCGACGGGAGGTAAAGAGTAGAGTTCATCTAGTGCGCTACGAAGCCCTTCAAGTGCTATGTTCCCTCCGAGAAGTTTGCGGAAGGATGAATCCCACCAATCATGCGTTCCCTTCAGGGCTTCGGCCGCGAAGAATCTTGTTTGTGGGGCTAGAAACAACGGCGTGGTATATCCTGCTTCAGGGGCTAGTTCACTGTATAGGGCTTCATCTGAAATTGGCTGAGTGAGCTCGTTAAGGTACGGTCGAAGCGATGACGTTGCGCCTTCTTGTTCGATAATTTCGGTTAGTGTCCTCGCCATTAGTCTGAGGCTTCTCTGTTCACGCTGCAGTATTTCCCCAAACTCAGGGTTCGTTTGAAGCAGTACGTTCAGAATTAATCGAGCTCGAAGGTAGGTAACGTTACTGTCTTTCGATACCCCAACGAGCTCCAATCGATTCTGTTGAAGGAGATGGAAACATTTCGTGATCGCTTTTGCATGGCGTTCGAACAGGGCAGCCAATGGCTGTAGGCGCAGAAGATACCGGGCAGGCAGAAAGAGGGAGAGGTTACCGTCATAAACGGCGAATAGCTTTCCATTCTTTTCAGCGACTTTTTCAACGGCTTGAGCTAACGTTTCAAGTTCAAGAGTCTTCATGAAAATTGATTTGCCGTCAAGATCGTAACCGACAGGCACCTCAACGTTCGGTATTCTCGTCATGATGCCGTTCTTTGGATGAATGTGAGCAACAGCTCTGGCAACCCATGCTTCGAGCCCGCCTGAAAATATTGATTCGCCTATACTGCCGTCACAAGAAACGATGCTTCCTTCTGGTTCAGAAAACTCGTCGAACCTGTGCCATTCGTTCAAATAGCTCCTTCTCGCCCACTCGTCAGGTTTGTTCCTTGCGGGCAGTTTGTCAACTGATTGCCTTAGTTTCTGAGCGAATAACGCGTAGAAATCTTCTTCAATCAATTGATGATTTGTCTCCCAGAAAGGTTCCTTTGCAGCCTTTAAAGTGCTGCCGTATTTTCGATTGAAGCTCGATCATTCTGTAGTCTAGTGAGTTGAAGCTCACAAGACCTCTCGGCGATTTGTGTTATAAAGGCGCCATTTCTTCCAGAAATTTCATGTGACTCGTTGTCACCAGTTATCTTCGTTTCGAACGGGTATGATACGCCTGGGACGGTTGGTTTGATGCGAGATTTCTTGGATTGCATAACCGTTGATTTCAAGGGCAGCGGAGAGACGTCGTTTGTCCGGAAGTATATTGGGATTGCAAACGCCAACCCAATCTTCCAGACACTACTGGATATTCGTGACAAGACCAAGGTTCACATTGAAATCACGGACCTAATTGTCCCAGAGGTTGGAGACGACCTGGGGGCTGCAAAGAAGCTGTCTTCCTGGCTGTATGATAACCTGGGCCCTGATACGCCAATTCACTTCCTCCGATTCCACCCGGACTACAAGATGATGAACCTACCACCAACACCCATCGAAACATTAGAGAAGCATCACGCAGTCGCCAAAGAGGTCGGATTGAATTACGTGTACTTGGGCAACGTGCCGGGGCACCCGCTAGAACACACATACTGCCCAGAGTGCAAGACCGTAGTTGTGGAACGCCTAGGCTTCGACATCACAGGCTGGCACCTCGACAACCAAAACCGTTGCCAAAACTGCGGAAACGAAATCCCAATCGTAGGCCAATTAAGCAATCAATTAACGAAGAAAAGATTCATGCCCATAGTGATGTAAGAACGCTATGATAGGTTGGTCCTCTGACAATCCCTATCCTTGGCCAATTACAGCTGGTTGATCCAATTCCGTTTTCTTCTGAAGTGCATCTTTTATCCATTGCGAGAATGGTAAGTGGCCTACATCGTGCAAATACGCAGCAATCTTTACTTCCCAAACGTTCTTTAGCTCAATCCGAAACACACTCTTAGTCTCTGAGAGGTTCTCCATCACCCTCTGTGCAAGATACGCTGCTCCCAAAGAATGCTCGAATCTGGTGTGGTTAGCTCCAGGATAGATCCGGTCCACAAAGCTAAGTTGGGAGACGGCGCGCAGCCTTTGAAACGGCGGGATATCTAATATGAAGAAGTCGGGTTGAGTGAGTCTTATGTGGCCATGTATTGGATCTCTCACGTGGCCTGTTGCATATTCATCTTTGGACAACTGAGAGGGATCTAGAATCGCATACCATTCTTTCTCTAGGTCAGCGACTGCACGCTCTAATTCAATCGGCACTACTGCTCAACTGCCTCACTCTGAAGCCGCCACAAAATTCTATCTTGCGCATTGCTTGGTCGATCCCCAAGTGTCACTTAATTGTTTTATTGCAATGACAACCTTCCATTGGTCAAGTAACCACGTGACGCCACATTGGATCAGCAATTTACCACATCGGCATTCAACAGAGTCATAGAGGCGCAATCCCATACTCCTGTCTATACTATGCATAAGTACTTCGCGCGCCGCCCGTGGAACGTGTTCAGAGAACTGATCTCCCACTACACCACGCAGGGGGAAATCGTTCTCGACCCCTTCTGTGGCGGAGGAGTGACCGTTGTTGAGGCACTCAAGCTAGGCAGAAAAGTCATCGGTGTCGACGTGAACGCACTCGCAACCTACGTCACGAGTATGGAAGTTCGACCAGTAGATATCGAGGTGCTAGAACAAGCCTTCAACCGAGTGAGACGGAATGTCCGACAGCACATCATGCCCATGTACAAAACGACTTGCTCCAAATGCAAAGCAGAAGCGTTTGCCGATTGGCTTGAATGGGATGAGCCAACGAAACAAATCCTCCGTTTGAAATATGAATGCCCGGCCTGCGCTTACTCAAGCGAAAAGAGACCTACAGAGGCAGACAGTAAACTCGCGCAACAAATCGAGAAGGATTTTGATTCCACAATTGATCGAGAGCACCTGAGTTTTCCCCGAACTCCCATTCCACCTGGGGACAAGACTAATTCGCTACGGTCACAGAACGTGAACTACTTTAGTGAACTATTTACCAAAAGAAACCTTTTGGCACTCGCAATTCTCAGAAAAGAAATAGACTCCATCGAGAACACGTATGGGGACTTTCTCCGATTTGTATTTAGCAGCTCATTGAAATGGGCAAGTCGTCAGTCGCATCTGCGTGGTGAAATCGTAGAAGGCTGGGCGCTACATGCTTATTGGATTTATCCGAAGAGCCTTGAGATAAATGTCTGGAACACATTCGAAAGAAGATGGGAGGCTGTCAAAAGGGGTAAGCGCTACAGCAATCGCACCATCGAAGCATGCAGATTCGCTGAGAGTTTTGAAGATCTAACTCGTACTCGGGCCACATGTCTCATACTGACCCACAGCTCCGCCTATCTTCCTTTGCCAGATGAGAGCGTTGACACGATAGTTACTGATCCTCCGTATGGGGGAAATGTGAACTACGGAGAACTTTCCGACTACTGGACGATTTGGTTCAGCGATGGCAAGCTGATCGACAAGAGAGATGAAGTCATAGTCAACAAGACGCAAGCAAAGAAAGTTGAAGACTATGAGAGCCTATTGTATTCAGTTTTCAAAGAATGCTATCGGGTTCTGAAAAACGGCCGCTGCCTTGTCTCAACCTTCAACAGTCGTGACCTCAGAATCGTGGCAAGCTTTGTAGTTGCAGCTTCGAAGGCTGGATTTGTGCTTCACCCTGAGGGACTTCTCTATCAGAAACCGATCCGGGCCTACACGACAACTTTCCACGCGATGCAGATCGGTGCTTTCGTGGGCGATTTCGTATTTACCTTCAAGAAAAAGAAACAAGAAACCACCATGATACCTGCGCGCGAGGAGCTACGCAGAATAAACCAGTATGTCAAGAATCTCGTAAACGAGGAAGTAAGTGGAGGAATCGCCGAACCTCAAGTAAGAGAGAAAGCGTACAGGGCCCTGATTCCGTTCTTAGCAAAGTACGCAGGTAGTGACACCGATGCTTGTAGATCCGCGGTCGAGTTCTTTGAAGGCGAAATTAGAAGACAGGACGAATATTTCAAGAACGTTAGAGCCAGGATTACTTCTGAAAGAAGAAGGGCGTTTCTGTCGAGAAAGCGTGAGCCAAGGTCAAACCGAGTTATTTCGCAGCGATGAGTCTCTTTGTTTCTGAAACGAATTCATTTAATTGGTTTTTCTTCGTGATGTCAAAGATACCGTCAATCTTTTCGTCTTTGTAGGCTCGCAGACTAACGGGCAGAGAGTTGGTCAATATGAAGAAGTGGCCTTTGGGAAAGCGTCTCTTCCATTCGGTCGCGTTAGCGAATGCTTTCTTGTGAGTGTCCGACCGACTCATTCCAGGCGTGACCAACGAAGACTTGGTCTTGTCAGGGTTAACAAGGAACTCCGGAGATCCCTTGGCCTCAATAACCAAGTCCGGCCTTATCTCCAAGTCATACAGGGGCGTTTTGTCCCCAGTGAGTTCCACTCTGATCCCGTACGATTCTTTCAGCAGATATCGACATGCGTACTGGAAAGCTCTCCCGACGTGAGACGCTCTAGCTTGGAATGTGGCAACCTCGTATGTAGGCTTGCCACACTTGGGGCACGATTTGGGTTTGTCACCCCATCCGTAGGAGGATTCGTCCTTGGCCAGACAGGCAACGCAAATCCAACACTTGTACAGTCCGAACAGAGTTGAGACTTCGCTGAAACAGTTTGCGAAAAAGTCTGATAGTGTTGCATTTGAAAGACCCTTCTTACCTATCGTCCTCTTGTAGTTGGATGCTGTGAAATCGAGGATTTTCTTCTCATGCGAATAGGTGGTCACAGAATGGCTCCCCAGAACCGGAGAATCTGGCGGGGTCTATTCTAATATGAATTTGTATGACGCTTCCTTCCGAGATGCGAAGCATGACCTTAATCATGCAGCGAAAAGGCTTCCTACCTTGGACTAATATCAGAACTTGCCCGGAATACGTCCATGAAGAATTCCATTCAATGACCGGTGACAACGGGTTCTTTTGGGCTGAGGTTAGAAAGATCGGGTAATTGGCTTAAAGGTCGGTCGAGTTTGCTGTTGCGATGCGTAGGTCGCCAATGCTAGGCTCCAGAGTTGATCGTCGTGGGTTCCGGTTGGGTGGCTGAACTTCAGCGTTCCGGACTTTGTGGGCTCGCATCGTTGGCTGGTGATTTGAATTAGTAGGCGGGTGCCATCTCTTGGGAGTGTGAGTTCGCCGTGTTCCATGGCAAGCTTCAGTCTACCCATGACGTCCTCTTTCACTTGTGCGGTTAAGGTGACGCCGTCGATTCCCCCGCATGAATCCCCTAATCGCCTCAAACGGCCCCTCCCCCACTCCCGTCTTATCGAGGCACCCAGCTGCGAAGCGGTATGCTTCATTCAATCGTCTCACAGTGCCTATGACTGCGGTGTACGGAGTTTCAAGCGGCCACTCATACAGGCACACGAGGCGTAGGTCGTCAGTCTTCCAGCCATCCTTTGAGGTCAGAACGCTGTTTGCTTTGGGTTTATTCTCGGCTGTACGACATTGCAAGATCCGCGTAACATGTTTTATTCTAGGGAACCTATAGCGTTCTCGACTTCCGTAAGGATCTCGCATGATTTCACGAGTTCCTTCATCTTGTTGTGATCTGGATAAAGCGGGCGGTCGATATCGAGATACTTGACGTGTCTACGGATCACAGTATGGGCGACTTGTGTTCCCTTTCCGAATTCATATGGTGGTTCATGTTTTCTACGTAAGTCAAGGGCTTGAGCAGCAGCCATGAATTCAATTCCCAAAATACCATAAGCATTGTCGAGTATCTGAAAATTCTTCAGGGCAGTGTTCATGCCCATGGAAACAAAGTCTTCCTGGTCGGCAGCAGCTGGGATTGACTGTATAGAAGCCGGCATACAGAGGATTCGCTGTTCTGCGATCTGCATATCAGCGGTATATTGGCTTAGCATTAGCCCGGAGAACATGCCGGCGCCCTTAATCAGAAAGGGCGGAAGCCCCACGCTCAGTGCCGGGTTATTCAGGCGGTTCATGCGGCGTTCAGAAAGCACGCATACCATCGTCACTGCAACACCTACCATATCCATAGGCAAAGCAACGGGCGAGCCCTGGAAATTGGCGCCTGAGAGTACGAGGTTTTCATCCGGGAAGAAAATAGGATTATCCCCCACGCCATTGAGTTCGGTCTCTACCTGTACTCGGGCAAAGGCAAGTGCATCATGTGCTGTCCCAATCACCTGCGGTGTGGAGCGCATCGAATAAGCATCCTGAACTTTCACTTTCAAATGGCCTTCCGACAGGTCACCGCCGGCTGTTATCTTACGGATTGATTTTGCGCTTCGGACGCCACCGGAGAAACCGCGTACCTCAAGAATTTGATCATCATACGGGTGAAGGTTGGCTTTCAGCGCCTCCAGCGTCATAGCACAAGCTATCTCAGCCTGTTTGAGCCAGTTGTTGGTGTCATATATCATCAGGGCTGACATGGCGGTAAGTACATTGGAGCCATTAATGACAGCTAAACCATCGCGCGCCTCGAGTCCGGGAATGGGAATGTCTACGCGTTCCATCGCCACGTGGCCTTCCAAAAATTCACCCTTGTAGTAGGCGTGCCCTTCACCCATCAATAGCAAAGCAATCTGCGCCATAGGCGCTAAATCACCGCAAGCACCTACAGATCCTTTCGTGCACACGTACGGCGTAACACCCTTGTTCAACATATCCACCAAAGTCTGAGTAATCGCCAGGCGACAACCGGAATTCCCGTGTGCATGCACATTGATGCGCCCGAGCATGGCACCACGTACCCAGTCTATGGGCATGGGGTCGCCTATACCTGCCGCATGATTGTAAATCAAATATTTCTGAAAATCTCTTACCTGATCATCGTTGAGCACGATCTCCGATAATTCGCCTATGCCGGTATTAACACCGTACATGATCTCATGGGCTTTTACTTTCTTGTCAAGCATGGCGCGGCATGAATTGATTTTCTTAATGGAATCGGGATGCAGTTCCACTTTTTCGCCATGACGTGCAACGCGTACAACATCTTCAATGGTCAATCCTGAACCGTGTATTACGAGTGTCATATTACATCTCCCAATTTCCTTATTTCCTTCACCATTTGACCAGCACTCATGATTCTCGCCTCGTGTAGAGAGAAGAGAGAATTACGTGTTTTGGGTTTGCAAAGTGTCTACGAGTTTCAACCGCGGGTTCTTCAGGATTTGAAGTTACTTCGCTGAGTCTCAGCGGCTTTCTTTGGCTCACGAAAATAGGTTTAACATTTGAGCTCGTGTTTTGCGGCCTAGAACATGGCTTCGCCGCCGTTGACATGTATCGCCTGTCCAGTTATGAAGTTCGCTCGGTCTGACGCAAGAAAGACTGCAACATAGCCGATTTCAGCAGGTTGACCCATTCTGCCTAGTGGAACTCGTTCTAGCGCTCTTCTCCTCTCTTCGCCAGTCGTACCAGCGGTCATGTCGGTTTCAATCCACCCAGGTGCGATCGGGTTGACGGTGATGTTGTATGGTGCCAGCTCTAATGCAAGAGACCTCGTCAGACCGAGCAACGCTGCCTTAGATGTCCCATAGTGAGCTTCATGGTCGGTTCCGGTAAAGGCGTCGATTGAGGAGATATTGATGACCCTACCCCACCTCTTCGCCCTCATCTCGCGGTTGAAAGCGTTAGTGCAAAGAAAGACGCCGTCAACATTCACAGCCAGAATACGCCTCCATTCAACCTGGTCGATCTCCCAGGACTTGAGGTGATGATGAATTCCAGCGTTGTTGACAAGGATGTCAACGCCGCCATCAAATTCAGCCGGTACTGATTTTCGCATAGCCTCGACGTCATTCTGATTCGGGACATCAGCCTTAACTACCAAGCTTCGTCGGCCTAACGCTTCAATGCTACGGGTGACCTCGTTGGCTTTCTCCTTTGAATTATTGTAGTTGATGACAACATCTGCGCCTTCTCGTGCCATCTCAAGCGCGATTCCTCTCCTGATTCCTCTTGAAGCCCCGGTGACGAGGGCCACCTTCTTCTCCAATAGCATTCGCTTTCACCTTACAATCTCGGGCCGGGATCTCGTACTAACGGGGCGGTTGCGCAGTGAGGGCCTCCGCCGGCTTTAATGAATTCACTCATTTCGACCGGAATAACGTCCACGCCTGCCTTCTCCAGCTTCTTCCGGGAATCTTCGAAACCCTCTAACATCAAGACCTTCCCTGGCTCAAGGGCTAAAGTGTTACACGCGTAATCCCTGCCTTCTTCCGGGGAGACTTCGATGATGTTGACTCCTCTTTGCATCAAATATTCCAGAAAGTCGAATGGCAATCCAGGCGGATAGGCCAAAGCAAGTCCCGAGTCAACATAACCGAAGACGCAGTCTAAGTGTGCGAATCCGCCTGCGGGCCAATCGATGTTTTCCAACCATCCTGGCAACGGAACAACTCTGATCTCTTCAACTCCCACTGATCTGAGAATGGTCGACGTTTGGTCAATTCCGTCCTGATTGGTTCTTATGCTTCTTCCGATGCACACGTGGATTGGGTCTAGCCAGATTACGTTTCCTCCTTCAATTGTGCCGGATCCATGCACGGTGTACAGGACAGGGCAACCAAGTTCCATGACTCTCTTCGCCCAATAGACTTCGGCGCCTCGGTCCCATGCTAACGATGTGCGATTGACGATTGCCCCACCATTTACTACGAAACCGTAATCTCTGGTCCCCCAGAGTCCTACAAGTTGACTATAGGGTCCCATTGCACTGGCGGGGGCGTTCATGTATTCAACCGCGACCCCCTCATTTTCCAGAGTCTCAACAAATCCTTCATGTTCCTTCACAGCTTTCTCCAAATCTATCTCGCGCGTGCAACCGTACCATTTCATATGCTTCTTTGGCGGCACCATCTCAGGCCCGGGCTTCTGGACCAGTACTTCTCTTAATCTTCCAATCTCACTCTGCGCGCCCCAGTTCTTACCCCAAATCAGTTTCAGCTCATCAGAATAGCTAAGTGAGGTTGGAAGTGCAGGCTTTGTCTTGTCGATGTCGCGCGAAACTCTACTGGTTTTCTTCAATCGCTTCGCCGTACCTGTGAAGCAAAGGAGGGCGGGAATTAACTGTTCTGTTGACTTAGGATCTGCAATTGAAGCCTAGGGCTATGGATGTTCTCGGTTATCCGCCCATTATTAGCTGATGGTCCACTTTGTCTGGTGTAAGTTTCACCAAGCAACCATGCATCATCCCTTCGACGTACTGGGAGCCCGGATTGATACATACCGTCCTCTTGATATTGCATACTCCGGCTGACTCATGGATATGTCCATGCAAGGCTAGCTTTGGTTGAAATTCCTCCAAGACCTTTCTAACCGCGGTGCTGCCCACATGGTCCATGACAGGCTGACCCATGAAGAATTTGGGGCGCATGTCCTTTCCTAGTTTCGGGGCTAGGTCTAAGATAGTGTTGTATGCAGGCGCGTGAAAATCGCAGACTAGGTTTTCTGTTGAGGAAGCTCTCTGAATTTCGGCACGCAACCGCTTCTCCAGTTCACGTTCATCGCATTCGCGAGGTGAATTCCAAGGAGTCGGATTAACCCAGTCGCAACTTACCAGATTGTGCTTGTCGTCCAAGTTAGCGCAGCTTCCGAGCGTGTATTCTACACGTTTTGAACTCTTCAACACCTCATCAATAGCAAAAGTGTCGTCGTTGCCAGGGTTCATTATAACTCGGATGTCGTTGGGTAGAATCTCCTCAATCTTACGAATCCAAGTTTGGACTGTCTGCTGCATCAGCTTATCGAAAAGTTCAGTGATTCGCTCTGGCTTGGCCCGGAACTCCTCATACTCAGCACGGCTGCAGTGATAGTAATAATAACCAACCTTTCGAATGTCATTCTGCAACTTAGGGAGCTCGTCTTCCTTCATGCGATAATCAACTCCGAAAAAGGTCGTGACATAGAGGTTTTCATTGAGTTTGACGATTGGGACTATGGCTTTTCCTGTGAGGTCACCGCATAGCATCAGTACGTTGACCTTGAGGCTGTTGGTTAAGGAAAGCGCCTTCAGGAAGTATGTGTCGCCGCCGTGAAGATCGGTGGCGAAGAGAATTTTCGTTTCGGGCAACTGAGGTCGATTTCCGGACTATCAGAGGAATCGGTGTTAAATCAATCGGTCATTTAGTCGCTGAATGTTTCTCTTTAAGCCTACCGAAAATTGCCTACAGGGTTAAATCAGTGCTATTAATGCTGATCTAATCCTCACTATTCTATATACTATTTTCTTCTCTCGAAATTTCGCGAAGATTTCCATAGTTAGTTTAATAAACGCTGGACAGAGCAGTTAACATCTGGTCAACGTTATTGACCGAAGAACTCAAAGTCGAACTCTTCCTACGAAAATCAACAGGACTTGTAAAGGAAATCGGACCAGTCGGTTCATTCATACTACCTTGGGCATCTATGGCCGGCAGCGGCATCACCCTCTACGCGATCCAAGTGATCTACAACTATCCAGCAGGTAGTGTACCCGGAGCTTTCCTAATCGTTGGCATTCCGACAATTCTGAGCGTCGTCGTCTTTGCTCTGTTAGGAATTACAACGCCAAGATCGGCAGGAGGCTATGTTTGGTGCTCGCGTTTCATCGACCCTTTCGTCGGATGGTTCGGGGCAGGGTGGATCTACTGGATAGCACAGATCTTCTCGATAGGTCTAGTAGCCTACGTCATGGGAAGCGTCTACCCGGTGATATTCGTCATAATGGGTCAAGCTGCTGGAATTCCAGCCCTCACCGCTTTCGGCTCCGCCCTACAATCCAACATTCTGATGCAACAGGCCTTCATCATCATGACCATAGTAATCCTCGGTCTGCTGGCTCTCATTGAAATCAAGCACTACATGAAAATATTGATGGCCGTCTGGGGCCTGAATACCCTAGGCATGATCGTTTCAACAGCCCTCTTTGCAACCCACAATCCCGCAGCCGCCGCAGTAACTTGGGACCACATATGGGGCACGGGTTCATTCGAAATGATTACCAACTTAGCAACAAAGTACAACCTGGCGGGTTACGTCTCTAGCACTTCCGCGGGCGCTTGGGCTGACACACTCGGAATCGTCGCGTACATCTTCTGGGCACTAACGGGTTACGAAGTAAACGCCTACGTCGCAGGAGAGGTAAGGAATCCACGGTCTTCATTCCTGTACTGGTTCACAGGAGGCATGATTGCAACGGTCGCATGGTACACAGTTGTGACCTGGCTGGCCTACAATACGTACGGCAATTTCATCTTACAGTACAACTACGTCTACAACCTCTTCACAGCAGGCAAGTTAACCGCTAGCGAAGCCTCGGCCGTTTCATCATACATGTTGCTTCCCTCGATGCCTCTCTTCTCAGCGAGCTTGGCGGGCACACCGGTTGTTCAGATTCTTGCAGCATGGTGGTTCTATCCAATAACTTGCATTCTCACGACCTACCTAGCAGCGACGAGAAGCATGTTCGGTATGTCGTTCGACAGGATGTTTCCATCAGTGTTCGGCAGAGTCAGCGATAGGACGCATACCCCTATTCCAGCCACGATCTTCAGCATGATCGGCGCCGTCATCGTAGCCATTACGATGTTCACGTCCTACGGCTTTCTTGCAAGCGCATCCAACACATCGTTCTGGTACGCATTCACCTACATGATAGTTGCTTTCTGTGCCATAGTCTTACCTTACAAGCGCAAAGACATCTGGGAGAAAGGCGTCAGAAGACGAATACTTGGAATACCCGAAATGACTTTCATTGGAGGCCTAGCCGCAATAGGTATGTTGTGGATATTGGCCTTAAGCACCATCGGAATCTCGCTACTCGCCTGGAACGTTTCGCTCCTATGGATGGCCGTAGGCGTCCTGATCTTCGTATACTTCGTGCGCAAGAACGAAAAACGCGGCATCAACATAACTCAAATATACGGAGAAATTCCACCGCCTTAAGCAAGCCCTTGAGCAAGTCCTTAAGCACAACCTCCATACCTACCTTTTTTAACCAATACGGGTAGCGTGAGCGCCGTGACTGAAGACGATATTTTGAAAGAAGCCGGCCGAATAATCTCAAGCTTCGAAAGTCAGGGCATCACGCTGCGCCTGCTTGGAGGCACCGCAATTGGCTTTCGATGCCCAAGCGCTAAGCGTCCCAGCGTTTCAAGGAAGTATCCCGACATAGACTTGGCGGGCTTCAAGAAACAGTCCCGCCAGATTCGCGAATTATTCCCTAAGCTGGGCTACAAGCCGAATGAGATGTTCAATGCCTTGCGTGGCGGGAGCCGCCTAATGTTCTTTGATCTAGGAAAAGAGCGAAGGATCGACATATTCCTAGACTACTTCGACATGTGTCACAAAATAGATCTTAGAGACAGGCTGAGAGTCGAACCACTGACACTTCCTGTCGCGGATCTCCTAGCGACAAAACTGCAGATCTTCAAGACGAACGAAAAAGACTTCAAGGATATCATAGCGATGCTCTTGGATTACGACGTAGCCGAATCTGACAAGTCGGACGCCATCAACGGAAAACGCCTAGCAAAGCTTGCTGCGGACGACTGGGGAATCTACAAGACCTTCACAACAGTCATCGACAAAACCCTAGCAATGGTCGACACCTTCGACCTGAGCCCAAGCCTGAAAGAAACCGTAAAGGCCAGATTGAAACGCATCTCCGACCTCATTGAAGCTGAACCAAAAACGATGAGTTGGAAAATGCGGGCGAGGGTAGGAGAGAAGAAAGCCTGGTACAAGCTACCCGATGATATGGCTGACTGAAATCACTCAGACGCTTGAATTCGAGAAGAGTTGCATTCAACTGGGGCAGAGAATGACTAGCGGTTTCATTGGGAAGTTAGGTTTTCGATATCAATGGTATAACCGACTACTCGGAAGTCGCCCTGCAATTCATGAGGAGGCCAAGAGAGCTGCCCGCGAGATGGGGCTGGACAAGTTTAACGGGCAACTTGGTCTATCGACTACCAGTTCCTCATGCCCCGCCCCTTTGGCGAAGTATGTTTGGGATGCGCTTGCTGAGGCCCGAAAGAAACGTGTGCTACCCATCCGGATAGTTGAGAACGAGCTGCGAGATATTGTGAAAGAAGCCTTCGGCGATGACTATGACGGCGTGGTCACCAATACTTGCGAATCCGCCCTGCGCATCGCCTTCGAGACACTCGTGGCACCTCCAATAATGGCCCGCGGCTCAACTTACAGGGCCCGCTTCATAGCACCCTATGGCCACGATGACGAATTCATGGCCGGGTACGGTCGACCATTTCCCCCCAAATACAAGAACCTGTGGTCGGATAGGAGTGTTTCAGCAGGGGAAACTGGAGTCGAAGCGAAAACCCTTGCGAACCTAGACGCAATAATCGTGAAGCTTATCGGTGCAAGATACGAGGTTCACGGAATCAACTTCAACACCTGCGCCTTGCTTGCCGACGTGAATCCAGAGAAGTCGGCCGCGAGGATCGAGGAAGTTGCCCTTCGCCATATTGACAACCTCGCCGGTTTCGAAACAATCGGCCACGATATCCCAGGTTTCGGTTACGGCGCCAAGGACGAGAAGGGAGTGCCGCGACTTCAGCGGCAGATTGGTAAACTAGCCGAGAAATATGATGTCCCATACATCTTGGATGCGGCTGTGGGTGTTCCGATAATCGGAACCCATCCCCGAGATGTGAATGCGACGGTCATGATGTGGAGCTTCGACAAGGCCGTGCACGCCATTACGAGCGGGCTGATGGTTGGACGGGAAGAGGACATGGGCCCAATCAGAAAAGCACTGGGCTTGCATGGTGAGAGGACAGGCACCTTATCCTCCCATGGTAAAGCCGCCTTCTCCTTCGCCGACCCCGGGCGGGACGCAGTCATCAGCCAAATTGCTGTCCTGAGAACTCTCACTTCACAACCCAAACTGATCACAGACCCCATAGACAGAATGTACTCTATCACGCAGGAGGAATTCTCGCGACTCGAACCATCATGGCTGCGAGAAGTCCTGCTAATAACCAAATCATACCATTGCGGTTCCGTTGAAATAGACTACGAACATACATGGCAGAAGGATAAGTTTGGGATTCCAATCTTCAGCGGGGAAGACATGTTCACGAACACGGACCTGATAATGTCCAGTTTGGGTGAAATGGGCGTATACCCACCGCCCATCTATGACGGAACCATCCTGATCACACCAGGAATGGGCGATACAGATGAGGACGGCAACTTCATCGAGGAAAACATGCGACTCAGCATTAGGGCTCTGGCCCGTAGCATCGAGATTGTCTGCAAGTACGCGGGGCTCACATGAAATACCGGCCTCTACAATTCCGTGCAGTAATGGAACTTAGGCTAACCATATGTCCTCTTTATGGGAACTAGCGATCTTTATTCCTCTCTTGGCGAGTTCTGTGAAGAACTTTTCGTGAGGAACACACACTTCCGGAGGCATAACCCCTACTCTCCCGATTTCGCCTCGCGCAACCATTTGTGCCACAATCGAGCACGGAAACCCCGTTGTCCTAGACATCGCCACCAGTCCATTTCGCTCATCATACCGGTCAATCATTTCGAAGGTTAGCGCCTCTCTTCTTCCAGACCTGTATCCGTTGACCTCCACTCGCATTACCACCAAGTCTCCTTCACCCTCCCGATATTGGAGAAGACGGGAGAGATGGGAGACGAGAAACTTTCGAGAGGAAATCTCAACACCGTCGATCTTTTCTGGCTGGGTGCTTGTTAGCCCGACCTCAATCAGCGTCTTGAACTTCTCAAAATGACCCGGCCGACGCGGGAGCGATTTCGATTGCTCTGCCAGCGGGCGCAGATGCCATTGCTCGTTACCGGAAGGCGGTTAGTACCAAGCCCGTAGATTAAACGTGACCGGTCTTTTGGCTTCTGTTTCACTAATCAATTGGAATTAGGAGGCGTTCAGCCTCATGTCTTTGTTTAATGATGGCGCGAAAACAATTACGCTGGTGCCGAGAGTCCTTACCGGTCGATTGAGTACTTACACAAACGATATAGCGGTTACAGTGAATCTGCGCGCACAGGTTGGAGGAAATGAGGGAGAAGGAAGTCCCAGCATCACAATCGACGAATCAAACCATGAGTGACTTGCACCAAGCCATTCGAAGGGAATTCCCAAGAGCAGATGCTGATGCGAACGGAAGACGAAGGATATTCTTCGAGAATGCCGCAGGCTCGCTCGTTCTACAACGGGCTGTTGAAGCGGAGGCGAAGGCGCGTCTGGACTACTCCGCGAACGTCGACGGGCCGTTCTGGGAGTCGAAGATGAACGAGGAAGTGATCCTAGGCGGTCGGAAAGCGGTGAGAGATTTTCTCAACGCGCCCTCCGAGGATTGCATCATCTCGGGCGAGTCGGCTACAAGCATCCTCTTCAGTCTCAGCTATGCCCTTTCGAAAGAGATATCAGGAAACGAGAACATCGTCCTCACGGAATATGAGCATTACGCGAATGCGAGCCCATGGCTGGAACTCGAACAGCGCGGCGTGGTCAAGGAAGTAAGGTTTGTAAGGTTCAATCGAGACGACGGCCAGCTTGACATATCTCACCTAGAAAGCCTCCTAGATAAGAATACGCGAGTGGTTTCCGTCGCGGGCGTTTCTAATGTATTGGGTTCTAAGACACCAGCGGCCCAGGTCTTTAAGCTAGCAAAAGAAGTTGGAGCCTACGCTGTTCTCGACGGTGTGCATACGGTTCCGCACATTCCGGTCGATGTTGTGAAACTTGGCTGCGACTTCGCTGTGTTTTCGGCCTACAAATTATTCAGTCGGCGAGGAAGTTTCGCATACGGCCGGAGAGAGTTGCTAGAAAACCTCAAACCATACAAAGTAAAACCTGCCCCTGACAAACCGCCTGAAAAGTGGGAGATGGGGACACGAGATCAGGCGCTTTTTGCCTCAATCACCGCGGTCATAGACTACCTCAACTGGCTGGGTTCTCAGGTAGAATCCGAGGTAAGAGACAAGATTGCCGACTACGCTGGAAGAAAACGCACCCTTAAGGCTGCTCTCTCGTGGATTGAGAAATACGAGCAAACGCTCTCAAATGCGATGCTAGGCGGAACAAACGGAGCACAGGGAATGCAGGCCATGAAAGGCCTGGAGGTTTATGGCGTAAAGGATCCCTCCAAGACACACTTACGAGTACCAACCTTCACCTTCAACATCGAAGGCGCTGACCCCTTCCAGGTCGCCCAATACCTCTGGGGCAAGCACTCAATCGCTGTCCTAGCCGAAGATGGCGGCGGCTTCTACTCCAGAACGCTCAAAACCTATGGGAAATCTATCGGAGTTCGCGCAAGCCTAGTGCACTTCAACATTGTTCAAGAAGTCGAAACCTTCCTGCGCGCCCTTGCTGATACCATGAAGCACTTCATCGCCGCCTAATCCCTTTTCTTTCAACGTCTCAGAGCATGCTGATCGAATCCGCTCCCCGAGGATCTAGAATTCGATCGCCTTAGCCAAGAACAGATGTAAGAACGCGCCCTCAATCCCGGCGGGACCGATTCCCCGTTGCGTGTTCGCCCGACGAATGCCGAGTGAGATTCAAGCCAATGAGGCGCTGCTACCTATTCGGAATCCTTGGCGCGATCGTGGCATATTGACTCTTGGTTTTGTTGCCATTAAATTCCGGCAACCATCTGCCCCAGTTACCAAGTTCCGTCAATGCTGGCTTAAGCTCTTGGCCGGAGGGAGTTAGTGAGTATTGAACAGTGAATGGTCTCGTACTGAGAATCTCCCTGTTGACGATTCCCTGTTGCTCTAAGAACTTCAAAGTCGCTGACAGCGTCTTCGAGTTAATTCCCGATATGCGCAACAGCTCGTTGAAGCGTTTCGGCCCAGTAAACAGCTGTCGCAGCGAATTAGTGAACCACATCGAAGACCTGTACGCCGACGACATCGCCATCAAAGTCATCAGGGAAAGCGGGTTCCTTCGGGATGATCAACTAAGTGCTTTCCTCCAGGAGTGGGTTAAAGACGAGCCAGTCGAATCAAACGATGCAAGGAGAGAGATGGGTCAACTCGGCGATCATGGTAAACAATGCTCGCGCATTGGGGCAAATGACGAGACACGGAATAGCAGACACGGGCGGAAAGGCCGCGGCTTCTAACGAGAAACTCCTGTTGCGAATACTTCCCACGGCGTCAGGACAGTTCGAATACTTCCGTAATCTAATGACGAACTTGAAGGAAGATATAGCTGAAAAGGATTACAGGAGACTCCTCACCGATTACCTGAACAGGTTCGTGGAAATAGCCGAAAGGAACTAATCCTGGACCGAAGGGCTAGGTCTAATTCTGAAAATGCCGATTGCTCCTCTCGAACGAGTAGAAGAGAAAACTGTGCATCACCACGGCCGTGAGCGACACCAGACCCATTGCTAACAATAGCCCGAACTATCTTATGAAAGACGCAATCAGGAAGAAGAACACGGCAGTTGTGAAACACCCGAGTCAAAGAGGGCAGCGGTGGGCCATCAGATTCCACCTGAATTCGATAATGCTTCAGATGCTAGTATGTTTTGAAAAACTGCTTCGTCTATGTTTCCACCAGTTATCACAGCCACCGTCCTTTTTCGAGCAAACCGTTGGGCACTCTTCATAATCGGGGCAATAGAGATGGCCCCCGACCCTTCGGCAACCTGCCTCTCCTTGTCCCAGAGGAGACGTATCGCTTTCCTAATGGTCTCCTCATCAAACAACATGACTTCATCTACGTACCGTTGGATTATCTCGAATGTTACGGCCCCCTGTTCTATATTTCCGTCCAGACCATCGGCTACGGTGTGTTTCATTTCTACGTCAGTGATCTTACCGGCCTTCAAGGAATAGTACATGGCAGGGGTGGCCTCAGGTTGCACGCCTAGGATTTCTATGTTGGGCCTCGTGCTCTTTGCGGCGGTGGCGATTCCCGCAAGTATGCTTCCTCCGCTGACAGGCACAATGATTGTATCAACGGTCGGTAGATCCTCAAGAATCTCCAAGCCGACGGTCCCCTGTCCGGCCACAACATATGGATCATTGTAAGCGGAGATGAAGGTCCGCCCTTCTTTCTTTGCTAGCTCTAGAGCATACTGCTCGGCAAGGTCGTAGATTGCTCCGTGCAGAATCAGTTCGACTTTGTGTTTTCTGATTTTCTCGATTTTTATCTTAGGCGTAGTCTCGGGGACGACTACCGTCGCGTCCAAATTCAGTTTCTCTGCGCCTATAGCAACAGCTTGGGCGTGATTTCCTGAAGAGGCCGCAATAATCCCACGGCGCATTTCCTCGGGGCTAAGATGCATCAGCCTGTTGAGTGCCCCCCGTATCTTGAAGGAGTTGGTTATCTGCAGATTCTCGAGTTTGAGATAGACCTCTCCACCGCACAGGTCGGACAGAAACCGCGAATGCGCCAACGGAGTCTTCTTGATTTCGCCCCGTATCGATTCCCTTGCGTCTTCAATGTCGCGCAGAGTTATCGTAAGGTACTCACCAAGAGCTTCAGTTTGGGTTGGATTCGAGAAGCGTGACCGATTTACCCATTCCGGTCTTTTTCGCGAGCTGGTAAACGATGTTCGCCGCGGCTATGTCTTGAGCGGCCAGACCGGTTGAATCAAAGAGAGTAATCTCATCATCGGACTCCCTGCCGCTCTTCTTTCCAGTTAGGATCTCGCCGATCTCAGCGTGTATGTCACTATCCCTGATTAGCCCCTGGGCGAGTGCGTGTTGGATTTCACCTATGACTCTGCATTGCTTGAGGCTGTCGACTACGATCTTCGCCCGTTTCATTATCTTTGGATCAAGCTCTTGCTTCCCCGGCCCATCCGCGCCGATTGCATTTATGTGCACTCCGGGTTGGATCCAGTCATCCATGACGATGGCAGTTCTTGATGGCGTGGCCGTGACGATTATGTCGGCATCCGCTACCGCTTCCCTGGGATTGGCTGTGGCCTGAACCTCTATGCCTAGTCTCTTGGCCACCTCAGTGGAGTATTTTCCTGCATTGCTCGCGGTTTTGCTCCACACTTTCACCTTTTCGATAGCAAATAGTTCATGCAACGCCAACACCTGCTCGCGCCCCTGGGTTCCGGCCCCTATGACTCCCACCGTTTTGGAGTTCTTTCGGGCGAGGACGCTTGCGGCTACCCCACCTGCAGCTCCCGTTCTAACCGCAGTCAAGTAGGTCCCATCCATTATCGCCAAGGGCAGGCTAGTTTTCAGGTCCATGAGAACTACGACCGCCACACCTGATGGCAAACCAATCTTCGGGTTATCGTAGAACCCTGAGGCAATCTTCGTCGAGATGAGTTGAAAATCCTCCACATAACCGGTTTTGATGTCGATTTCGCCATTGTATTTTTCTACACCCAAATGGACGACAGGCGGCATCGCGACCCTTCCCTCCGCGAAAGCCACGTAAGCTTGCCTAACCGCGCCTATCGCGTCCTTCATCGGAAGGCATGACCTGACCTCCCTTTCCGAGAGGATAAGGACTCCGTGAGATTCATCCATCTTTGAAGCCCCGACAATCGCTTCAATGTCCCCCCTGTTACTTAGCTGTTCCATTGTCTGTCGAGGAGACCGGCCCCGCAATTTTGAGAGATCTTCGTGAAGAACTCGCACATGTCCTGCTTCAGACGAAGTATCCTCAATGTCAGGACGCGGGGAAAATCTTGATGAAAATTCCGGTGAGGATATTCCACGGAGTCTGAGAAACTCAGTTCGTCTTCTCAGACTGGTCCTGAATTTGGATTACTGATCTACTTGGCGGTCTGGGGGCGGACCAAGACTTCGTAGTGCGTTACGTTAGGTTCAAGTTCGAGCAGAAACTCCTTGTCTTCTGGATAATACACAGCTCTTTCGATATCAGATCCAGCGAACTTACGGATGGCGTCAACAGATTCCCAAAGAGACACAAACAAGAATTCCGCGCGTTTGTCGTGTACACGGCGCAAGACATAGACTCCGAGGTTGCCCTCTTTGGATCCCACGTCCTTCACGCCCGTTTTCATTAGATAGTCGTGGTACTCATCGCTCTTAGACTCTGGAGTGATGCCATGCCAGATTCGGGCAATCATCTAAACCACTCTATCACGTCATTGTGGACGCATCGCTCCGATAAGTCCTGTGCGGTCCTACGACGGATATCCAGTTACTTTCAGAAGCATTGGTTCCCCACTCTTTCTAACTCGTAATTGATGTGAATCCGAGGAATTATCTTCACGACTGATGGAAAGCGATATTTGATACAAACGCTCCCGTCGCCGGTGTGAGGATTATGGCTTTTCGAATCGATTCAATTCGGGCGCGTGAGGTGCTGGACGGTCGTGCTTGGCCGACAGTGGAAGTGGAGATCCATGCTGGTGACGAGATTGTTTTGGCACAGGTTCCTGCTGGCCTTTCGCGGGGAACACATGAGGCGTTCGAACTGAGGGATGGTGGATCAAGGTATGGGGGAAAAGGTGTCAAGAAGGCCGTCGCCAATGTCAACGAAGGCGCCTTGATCCGGATTCTGCTACGGATTGCGTGTTACGCGGATTGGTTCAGCTATCAGATATTTTTTGACTGCGCTCTCATCAACAGCTATACCTAGTCCTGGGCCTTCGGGAAATCTAACTTGAGAAACGCCGTTCTTGTTGTATGTGCGAATCGGGGTACCGATGCTTGCAGTTGATCCCCAGTATATGTCAGTGGGAGAGTAGGCGTCCCATAATTTGATCCCTGGTAGGCCTCTTATCAGGCTTAGATTTGCAGCCCACCCAACTTCAGTCTCCCATGAGGTGCCCATGTGACACGAGATGCTGTGCGCAGAACAGAATTCGACGAGTTCCTTTATGCGCATGAGACCACCAGACTTCATGATCTTCACGCTGATCACGTCGCACGCTTCGAGCTGTACTGCAGCGGACGCATCGTTAACCCGGTGGATGCTTTCGTCAAGCATTATGGGTATATCAATAGCCTTCCTCAACATGGCATGGCCTTTGAGATCCCGCTCTGGCAAAGGTTGCTCCAGCAATGAAATGTCAAACTTGTCCATCCGTTTGGCAAGGTTGAGAGCCATCCAATAGTTTCGCCAGCCTTGATTGGCGTCTAATCTTATCTCTGCGTCGTCTCCTACAGCTTCTCTAATTCTCTTCACTCTCTCCACATCTTTATCCGGGCTTTCGCCAACTTTCACTTTGAAGGACGTTACGCCTCTGGCAAGAGCTTCGTCACAGTATCTCACGTCATCAGTAAGCGTGCCGATCACAATTTCCGGGACTTCAAAAATGTCTGGATTGAAGTCGCCTCCTAGCAGATTGTAGATCGGTTCTCCAGTAGCTTTCCCTAGAGCATCTAGACATGCCATCTCAACGGCCGCTTTAGCCGCGGTGTTTTTCACCAAAGCCTGATCCATTTTCTCATGGATCTCGCGCAGTGCGAAGGGGTTCGATCCTAGTACTGCTCGTCCCAGATGGTTTTTGATAGCGCCGCATATGCTGTCCGTTGTTTCGCCTGTGAAAGCTGGGTCCGTCACAGCCTCTCCGTAGCCGAATAGATTGTCACTTGTTCTGATTCTCACAAGCATACTCTCAACGTATGGATACTCAAAGGACGCTATCCGAGCCGCCATCTTGTACGGAATTCTGAGTGGAAATACCTCAATCTCCTCTATCTTCAAACCCTTTCCCTCAAGTAGCGTATACCTGCTGGATTTCATAATATGCCTTCGACGGACACCGTGACAAGTAATCAAAGCGAGGAGAATTACGTGTTTTGGGTTTGCAAAGTGTCTACGAGTTTCAACCGCGGGTTCTTCAGGATTTGAAGTTACTTCGCTGAGTAAGGTCCTCGATAGGTTTCCTGTATTATGTTGCCGCCGTCAATTATCACATGTGTCCCGGTCATGTACTTGGATTCGTCAGACGCGAGGAACGCCACTAGGTCTCCGACTTCCTCGGGTGTCCCAACCCGGCACATTGGTATTGTTTTTCCCAGCTCTTCTAGGCTCTTGTCTGGAAAGCTGGGGGCGGTTGTTTGGTCCCTTCCGCCTGGTGTGTCTATGTGGCCGGGACACACACAGTTCACGTTTATTCCGTACTGAGCAACCTCCAAAGCCAAAGCTGTCGTAAACCCCCAGACCGCGGCCTTTGTAGAGGCGTACGCCGTTTGCCCTCCTGCGGGGTCAGCGACTAACGGGCCGGTGACGGACGATAGGTTCACGATTTTCCCGTACCTTTGCTTCATCATGATTAGAAGAACAGCCCTTGAGCATCTGAACATTCCGAATACGTTGACGTCGAACATCTTACACAGAAAGTCGTCTGACATCTCCAAGAGTTCGCATCGTGGATAGATTCCGGCATTGTTGACAAGTATGTCTATCCTTCCGAACTTGTCGACGACCTGCTTGACGACATGATCTATCTGATGTGCGTTCGTAACATCCATTTGGTAAGCGGTAGCATGCAAGCCGTCTTCCAAAAGCTCTTGGGCTGTTATGGCCACGGAATCCGATACGTCTGTCAGAACAACATCTGCGTCGTGTCTCGCCAATACTTTGGCTATGCCGGCTCCTATTCCCTGTCGTGCGCCGGTTACAATCGCTACCTTACCTGCTAGCTTCCCCATTGTCCTCACTCCCTGCCTTCCTGAGGTAGGCTCTCCAGGTCATCGCCCATTTCTTGGGATCCGATGAAGGAGTCCGATCAATCTTCGATATCGCAGCGTTATGCGGAGCCGTCCTAATGATATCGGGAGTCGTGTAGGCCTCGTGCGATATAGCGTGTAAGACTCGAGCGAACCGGTCAAGATCCTCTTTTGACGAAGTTTCGGGTGGTTCGGGTGTAAAGGGCTCTGGGATTATCCAAGGTTCATGGCTCGTCTCCAAATCCTGCAGCCCATAGTCGATAATCCTGCGGTTGACGTCTTCAATTCCTATTCCGGTTTCCTTCCTCATCTTCTCCAGACTAAACCTACCCTCTTGCAGTCTCAGGGGATGGGCCTTGTGCCACGGTAAGCTTACTCCCCGCACCTCCAAGAGTTTCTTGATGAGATAGTTGTTGTTTATCACGGCTACTTCTGAAGCTTCGAGCAAACCTTCTGCGCCCATGCTCATTATCCATGCATATGCCCTGACAATATTCGGGATGACACCGTAGAACTCTCCGATTTTTCCAATCGTGTGCGGTCTGTCGTAGTCGAGATAGTACTTCTCTTCATCGTAATTTGCGATTGGGACGGGAAGGAATTTCGTTAATTCCTGTTTTGCGCCTATGGCCGCGCTTCCTGGCCCTGTGGACGCATGTGGAATCGAGAACGATTTATGGAGATTAAAGTGACACAGGTCGGCTCCTACGTCTCCTATCCTGAGTCTGCCGAGAATTGAATTGGCATTAGCTTGATCAATAGCCACAAGTCCTCCCGCTTCATGGACGAGTTTGATGTATTCTTCGATATTGCTGTCGAACACGCCTGTGTCGTACGGGTCGGTCATCATCAGGCCTGCGGTGTGCTTCGTTACTGCGCCTTTCAGCGCTTCGATATCCGGGTACCCGGTCTCATCGTCTGGGTACAGCGTCACGACCTTGAACCCTAGCATTGCGGGTGCCCCACCGTTGCAAGGGTGGGAGAGAACGGTTGTGATGATTTCGTTTCTCTGCTCAAGCTCTCCGTTCAGTTTGTGGTATTCCCGAATTATGCGGGCATTGCTGAACACTGCGTGGGCCCCGCCTCGTGGTTGGAGTGAGAATTCGGCCATTCCTGAAAGCTCGCTCAACCATTTTTGAAGTTGGTACATGATCGCAAGGATTCCTTGTACAGTCTCCGGGTCCTGCAACGGGTGAATGTCGGTGACCTTGGGGGACCTTGCAATGGCTTCGTTCAATTTCGGGCTATACTTCATTGTGCAAGTTCCGTGAATGTGAATGCCGGAATCAACTCCGTATGTCTGCTGGGACAGTCGTATGTAATGTCGTACGATTTCTGGTTCCGAAAGTTCCGGAAGTTTTGGTGGTGATTTTCTACGCATTCTTTCGGGGATGCGGGATTCGATATTCCCGACGCCTGTCTTGATCTCCTGCTCGGTTGTTGGTGCCGAGTATCCTCGTCTTCCCTCTCTGCTCAACTGGAAGATGATTGGTTCTTTCCATCTAACCGCATGATAACCCGGGGTCTCTGTCATCGGACAGCCTCCTCGAGCGCGGTCGCGAGCATGTCTATGTCTGATTTGGTGTGGATTTCCGTAACGCAGAACAGAGAGGTATTGCCTAGTTCCGGAAATTCTTTCGAGATGTCTTTTCCACCAATAATCCCTGATCTCAGAAGGGAGCGATTTATCTCCCGAGGCTTGTGCGTCGAACCTAGGTTCACTGTGAATTCTTCAAAGTGAGCGGCATTGAACAACGGAACTTTGAGGCCTTCAACTTCGGACAGCCGTTTCATGGCGTAATTCGACTTTTCCATGATGGTCTTTGCAAGCTCATGGATTCCTGAAGGACCGAGCAGTGACATGTAGACAGCAGCGGTTATCGCCCAGAGCGCCGTCGCAGTGCCCGTAATGGACCTAGCCTTATCCCGCGCGGCGAACATGGTTCTCTGAGGCAGGACATAACAGAACCCCCATTCTCCTTCCTTCTCGGTCTTGGTTATCGTAATGAGCCTGTGAGGGACGGCAGAAACTAGACGCTCTTCGTCTCTGCATGCAAGGAACCCCAGCAGGGCGCCTCCGTATGAGGTATGCATCCCTAGAGGTTGCCCTTCGCCGCAGACTATGTCAGCTCCATACTCGCCAGGCGGTGTAAGGATTCCTAACGAGAGCGGCTCGACGCCAGCTATGAACAGTGCACCGCAGTCGTGAGCGATTCTAGAAATCTCCTCGCAGCCGGTTTCAATGAATCCGAGATAGCTCGGGTTTTCAACGTAGACAGCCGCAGTCTTCGTGGAGACCTTGTCTTTCAAATCCTCTAAGTCAAGCTGCCCAGTTTCACGGTTCTCCTTGATGAGCTTGATTTCTATTTGGCCGTTACAGTAGTTTCGCATGACGGATAGTGTGTCTGGGTTGATGATTCTAGGGATAAGGATTTCATGGCGGCCAGTAACCGTCGACGCCATGCGCAATGCGTCGCTCGCCACCGTTCCCCAATCGTACCACGGATAGCTCACGACATCTAAGGCGACGAGTTCGCCAATCATACTCTGGAACTCGAACAGCGCTTGGTATCTTCCAAGATCTGTGTAGGCATCACCCGCGTAAGCGGTTAGAAACTCTGAACGCGAATTGATTTCATCGCAGACTGCTGGCACATAATGCGGCCAGCAACCCGCCCCTAGGAAAGAGATTAGTTCTGTTGAAGTCGCGTTTCTTGATAGTAGCTTCTCGATATGTCTTCGTGTTTCGTATTCTGATGTCGGGTGCGGCAGGTTGAGCCTTTTCGTATTTCTGATTCTTTGAGGAATATCGACGAAAAGCTGTTCTGCACTCGTTACACCAATCTCCCTTAGCATCTCGCTCTTCGTTTCAGGACTGCTGTTCGGTATGTATCGATGAACTGTCAGAAAATATCACGGTCCCATTTCATCAAGCAGAACTACCATTCTTATAAAACGTCACGAGCCGAAAATCCTGGGACTTGCCGAGTCGTAATGACCCAAAGGAGGTACGGAGAGCAAAATGGCCGGATGCCGCTTTACGATTCTATGACACCTGTCTTTGACGCAATCTCTTTCGCGTATTCTTCTGACAACGGTCTCTCCATGAGTATTGTGTAGATGTCCGGTCGATCACTAATCCAAGACTCGTTGATTGTTCTGGATCTTGTCAGGGTTCGGATTATGGCTTGGTCGCCTAATCCGATTTGTTTTGCCGTAACAGGCGCATCAGCTTCCTCCAAAGCTTTCTTCACGGCCATCCAGTCGAGTCCTTGAAGGTATGCCATTAGGATCGTACCTACTGCCACTTGCTCCCCATGCAGGCCGTGGACTTTTGTGTGAATCTGTTCGTCCATCAATCCTTGCGCGACTATATGTTCGCTACCGAATAGGATCCTTGAACTTCCCCCCATCTGTGTGAGGAAGCCGTCATTCATCATTGCTAATAGGAAAGAACTGAAGGCTGGTTCTTCCATTCGCCGGATTCTTGCAGCGTTCTTCATGAGATATTCCGTTTGAGCTAAGCCCAGCATGACAGAATACTCGCTATAGTCCTCATCTTTCCCCCGCGCGTAGGCAATTCTCCAATCCTCAACCGCGCACATCTTTGCGATGTAATCGGCGAACCCCGCTGCTTGATATCGCCACGGTGCCTCTCGAATAACGTCCGTATCAACTATGCAAGCCAGTGGAGGGCCCACTCTCATGTCATAGTCACCCTTGTGCGGTTTGCCGTCAACTCCTCTTTCCTCTGCGCGAAACGTTGCGTTGATTCCAGTCATAGCGTCGGTAGAGAAGATGGTTGGGACTGTGATCCAACGAGATCCCTCCAGAAAAGCCGAGACCTTCCCAACATCCATGTTCACTCCGCCACCAATACCGAACACAACGCAAGGCTTCAGTGACCGTATCTTCTCGCGTGCTACGTCGACTTCCGATCTGAAGGCTCCTTTCTCGACCATCGCTGTCTCGACCTGTTCATACCCGAAATCGAAAAGAGACTGTGAGATTTTCTCTCCCGCAACTCTCCATGTGTTCTTGTCATTTATCAGAACAGCATTCTTCTCCTTGACACCGATCTCTTGGCAGAAATGCCCAACCGTTGCCAAGACGGCACTTCCGAAGAGAAAATTTCCGCAAAAACTGATGCCCCTCGTCTCCAACCTAAGAGCCTCACGCTCATCGCCTTCAAGAACGACATATTTCCGTCTTCTTCGCCAGCCCTTTGCGGACTCAGATGTCTTGTTATTGGCCCTAAGTTTTCCGCTTCCTAGAATGCCTTATCTGTGATTCTGTCCCTGCTTTAGTGCATGCCGATTGAAGACCTTGTCGGGAATACGGAGCTTCTAAAGCGAGTCTTAGAACACTATAGATACCGACTGGACAACTTCACGAGTGATGAAGAGATCAAGCCGCTGATAAGCGGGCCGGTGAGACGATACCTTACTTTTGGCCAGTTGAAGTCACTGGTTTCCGAAGCCCTGATCGAATTAACTAAAGACAGAGACAAATGGGGGCTGAAGCTGCAGGTTCTCCTACCAGAAGCGATAATCGCAACCAGACTCGCCTTCAGACCACCAGAAAGGGTAAGCCCAGCCAGCGCTTCAAGACTAAACCGATTCATCAAGCACATCGGTAATGTCGACTGGAGCATGGTAAATGCTTTCATTGACGCGTTTGAACTAAGAACAGTCGTCAGAGAAAATCTAGCAGGGCTTAGAGCAAAGAAAATTTCGATAAACGGGGCATCGAAAATCATGCGTGGAGATAGTAGGTAGGCCAGGTTGGCGTTGGTGGCTTCCTTCGCACTGCCAAGCTAGGAAATCAACTTTTGCTGAGGCAAAGAAACTCAGTGAGTGCTGGTGTCAGAAGTATCGAGTGATTGGCTTGAGGTTCGGTCGAGTCTGCTGTTGTGTTGATGCGTAGATGGTCAGTGCGAGGCTCCACAGTTGGTCGTCGTGGGTTCCGGTTGGGTGGCTGAATTTCAGCGTTCCGGATTTTGTGGTTTCGCATTGTTGCGCCGTCATCTGGACTAGGAGTTGTTGGTTGTCTCTTGGGAGTATGAGTCTGCCTTGCTCTAATGCGAGTTTCAGTTTGCCCATGACGTCTTCCTTGACTTGTGCGGTTAGGGTGACGCCGTCGATTCCCCGCATGAATCCCCTAATCCCCTCAAACGGCCCCTCCCCCACTCCCGTCTTATCGAGGCATCCAGCTGCGAAGCGGTAGGCTTCATTCAGCCGTCTCGCGGTGCCTATGACTGCAGTGTACGGAGTTTCAAGCGGGAACTCTTTCAGGTACACGAGGCGCAGGTCATCATCAGTCTTCTCTAAAATTGCGATTGCGGAGTGGTCAGCGTGCTCGCCGAAATCCCAACCGAGTCTGTAGTAGGTCTATTACTCTCTGAGAATTTGATCCTAAGCGAGAATAATGAGCCAGATTTCGTGGGCCTACGTTAGAAACAAGATCTTCTCTTGTAAAGAATGCTTACGTCTATTTCCTCGTGTTTCTGTCACGAACATGCGCCTTGACACTTATGCCGATCCGAACTCAATGGCTAGAGTGAAGTTGCTTTTCGTTTCGGAGGCTCCTCCGGGGGGACAGAACTTAGGGTCATTCTTTCATATTCCGCAAATCCAAGATGGACTTAGACGGAAGCTCTTTGCGGCGCTGGGTCAAACCGCGAAACTGCGAGGCATAGACAGGTTACCTAACGAAGAAGCTCTTCAGTTCTTTCTCCGTAGCGGATTGTATCTTCTTCCGTCATTCAATTTTCCTTGTTCCAAGAGGGAGAAACAAACGGGTCGGATTCTCTCTAAGAACGCTAATCCGACTTTTGGACAACTCAAGCATTCTTCGAAGCATCTCTGTGATGAGATAACCTTCATTCGTCCGAAAATGATTTTCACGCTTGGAAAGAGCGCACTGTTCACCCTTCTTCAAGGTTTCCGCAGCACAACAGGAGAGGCGATGAAACTTGATGGAGCAGTTACACGCACCTCGAAGCTCGAGCCCATAGTCGGCTCGAAATTTCAAATCGATCATGGCGACCAATGTGAAGTGTGGATTGAGAACTGGCCCAGAATACTCTCCATGAAGAATCACAGATTCAAACAATTGGTTCTCGACCTGCGAAAGGTTCTCGACTTCGGTGCCAGTTGAGCTACCAATATTTCGGTGCAGGGTCATTTTCACTCAACACTCGATGAACGCTCGTAACCTCATAATCGAATATGCTCCTGCTCTCTTCAAAACCTGGGGCTGACGGTGTTGAATGATTCCTTCAGCAACAAGATCAAGAACGAAAATGCGGGCGACATGCGTAGTTTTTCGGTTCAGCTTCCAGCTAATATAGTGGACTGGGTGGGGAAGGCTGCGCTTAGGAAGGATAAGACGCTCGAGCAGTTTCTGAGGGAACTGATAATCACAAGCGTAGAGGAAGAGGCCATGCCCTTAGAGGTTCGGCTTCAGCGGCTTGACCAACTAGTCAACAAGATGGAGTTGATTGTGAAGAAGACGCCTATGCAGGAAGAGAAGGACGCCAAGACGACCGTCCACTCTCTAGAGGAACGGACGAAGAGACGGGAACACCTAATCGAATTAGGCATAGAAGCCTACGACGAACTGAGGAAGATCACAGCGTCGGAGCAGGCTTCTAAAGAATCCGAATCCCGCCTCCAAGCATTCGCCGTAATGGCTCGCATCGGCACATTCAACGCCGCCGTAATCCGCGACGCCGAAAACGATGAGCTAGGACACATCCTAGCGGAACTAGAGGAGACGGATGCTCGGCTCAAGGAGGAATTGGAAAAAGTAGAGAAGAAGCGGCGTGAAGAGGAAGCAGAGGAGAGGGAACGTTATCGGCATGGCTAGCTCCGAATCCCCAAGAAACCAAACGAAACACATCAAACTAAGGCGTTATCGAAGCGTTCAGGTTAACTTCAGGGTTAGCAGGAAATGGTTGAATATAGTCATTATGCTAGCGAAGTTGGAAGGGCGTAGCAGCAGCGCGCTAATGCGTGAACTCCTCAACCTCGGCCTCGCACAATACGTCAACATCCACTACCGTACACCCCAACTCATCAGGCAACAACAACTCCAAACCATAATCAACAAACAACTACCGCAAGCCATCACCGAAGCCAAGTCAGTCCAGAAAAAAGACGCCTAGCATATGTTGTGCACAGGTAGAGTTTGGGCAAGCTTATACATACGTAAGACAGTCTTACCTAGTATGGCGTCACAAAACGTTCCCGAGTTGACCCGCATCAGTTCAAAGGGTCAAGTCGTTATCCCAGCAAGGGTGAGGAGCAGACTCGGGCTCAAGCCTGGAAGCGTTTTCGCAATCTTGACCCGCCCCGAATCAGGCATAGTGGTACTCAAGAAAGTTGACAATAAGACGTTGCAAGTTGACTTGGGGCTATTGCGAGAGGTAGAAAAGGCCTGGAAGGAGATCACGCAAGGAAAAGCCAAGAAAGCAAGCAGAAAACGCTTTCTTGAAGAGCTCCAAACTTGGTAGAGATTAAGAAAGTCGTCTGGACTGACACATTCGAACACCAAGTTAGGAAACTAAGAGACAAGGCGGTCAAGAATCGCATAAGGAAAAAGACCGAAGAGATACTCGAGAATCCAGAAATTGGTAAACCACTGAGATTTGAGTTGAAAAGTGAGCGTTCAGTCAGAATCCCACCGTATCGGTTAATTTACGCTGCTGTGGGCGACACTCTATATTTTCTCAGAGTAGAACACAGAAAAACGGTGTACCACTAGAGTTCAGCGCTTTCAAGCTATAATCTATAATCAGTCAACAAGCCTAGGCGGTCCAGAAAAAAGACGCCCAGGGGATGTGATGCAGTCGTCGTGGGAGGGATTAGGGATGTCGTTCCGGAAACGTTTCTCTCACTTGGGTTTTCTCGTTGGGCGTTGGGTTTTGTTGAGGAAAGCTGTTGGTGTAACTATTGATGCTTCTCCGTATCGTCCCAGTTGGAGTAGATGCGCATCGCCGGAGATTATGAATTCTGCGCCAGCATCATGAGCACAGGCCAGAAACATATTGTCCGAGGGATCTTCTGTTATGACTTGTACTTTCGATTTGGTTTCCACTAGTGTCGAGAGGGTTAGGATAGTGCTCATCAGTGTTGTCGCGGTTTGATTTCCGCGTTCCAGAATCTTGGCTATCTTCTCGTATCTCAGGACGCGGTTGATTTCGCCGAGGATGTCTCTGGAAACGAAGATTTGAGCCTGTCTTCTTTCCGCCCTTTCGACAATTCGTGAAGGGCCCCCTTTATTGAGGAAGGCGGAGACCCAGACGTTAGTGTCTAGAACGAGTCTCGGCCTTCGCTTCCTCGATGAGTTCGTCTACCTCGTCTCCCGAGAGGCCCATCTCTTTGACGGCCCGCCAGATCGGTCTCGCAACCTCTTCGAAGGTCACTGAGGCCAGTTTCTTCATGACTATGGCGTCTCCTATGGCGACCACTAGCAACTCCTCTCCCTCACGCACCTTCACCGCCCTCCGCACAGCCTCCGGAATCACAACCTGCCCCCGGGATGAAAGCCGCGTCGTGCCCGCACTCATAACCAATAAGTAAGATTATTCTTACTTTAATACATTACTCTCAACCCCATCCCAGAAAAAAGATGCCTAGCATATGTTATACACACCTAGCGGGCAAGAATGGCACGGCCACACCCAGAACGGTTTACTCTAGGCCTTTTCTCGGCTGTTCCCACAAAAACAGCGACTCTGATGAAAACAAGCATACAACGCTTTCTTGCAGAGCTCCAGGCTTGGTAGAGATTAGAAATGTCATCTGGACCGTGAAATTCGAACTTATGATTCACCTTGCGTGCACATCATTAGCGCCTGCGGGATTTGAGCTGATTTTTCAAGGCACTTTGATGTCGTCTCAGAGATCACACTGCTAATAGGAACTGTTAAGAAAAAAGAAAAGAACGTTGGGGATCGCAACATGAGTTATCAATTGGCGCGGCTTGTTTAACATGTTCTCGGGAACTCGGATGTCCATCTCTCGCCGGATGGCTCCGCTTGGCGCGAGGGTTTTCTCTTCACAACCGACTGTTCGTACGCTAATCGTCTACAACCTGCTCCAGGGCATGTATCTTGGGTACATCAGGATCTTTTGGCAGCCCTGGCTGGTTGCTCTCGGAATCTCTGTCGCGACAATCGGCGTCTTGGAGAGTGGGGCAGGAAGCAACGGAGCAATATCTGGTTTAATGCAAGTGATCGGGGGGAGGTATTCGGACCGCCGCGGACGCAGGAGGCTGATTCTTGCGGGAAGCGGTTTCCTCATCATGTGCTGGCTGACATCCGCGAGTGCATTCTTCTTCGGCTCCTCAGCGCTCGTATACCTCGCCTACCTCCTCTGGGGCCTCAGTCTGCTATCGCTCCCAGTAATTGACGCGATAATGGCCGACTACATCGAGACGCCCGACCGTTCAAGAGTATTCAGCACAATGCTCGTTGCAAGTTTCATACCAGGTTCAATAACCGGCTTTCTTGCGGGGCAATACGGGGCTTCGCTGAGCCCCCAGCTTCTTCTGATACTCGCGGCTGGGCTCCAGACCGTCGGCTTCGCTTTGATCCTCGCCAAGGTTCGCGATAAAGGCGTAGCGAGTATGATTCACAGAGCTCCGGTCAGTCTCAGGGCCACGTTGAATGGTATCAGCCAGTTCCGGGGGTTCTTCAGCATCTTCATGATGGACGCCATAGCTTGGTCGCTCGGAACCGGAATCTTGTATGCCCTCCTTTCAACTCGAGGCTTCACCCAGTTTGAATTCGGGCTCGTCGCCCTGACCCTGCCAATCGGAGTCGTGTTGGGTACCGTTCCGGGTGGGTGGTTAACGCACCGCATCGGCGCGAGAAGGCTGCTTATGATATCGGAAATCTTGGGAGCGGTCATGGTATTTGGGTGGGCATTCTACCCGGTTGAGCCCCTAGTTCCTCTGTACGGGATCTTGTGGGGTTTCGCGATCTCATGCTGGGCGCCCGTGCAGTTCCACCTGTCGGCAGCCATGTTCCCGGAGGGTAGGCGTGGAGAAATGCTCGGGGCTCTAGCAACATCGGTCTACCTCGTCCGCATCTCAGGCCCCATCGTCGCAGCAGGGCTGTATCTCACATTCGGCTACCCAGCCCCAATGGTGGCCGGCGGCCTTGCAATATTCGCAACCATCGTTTTGATTAGGAAATTCCTGCCGCAGGACAATTAGGCAGCAGGCTCGTCTGCTCTTCTAAGGAACTTCCTATCAGGTCAGCCCGCGAGAGAGAGAGAAATCCACGAATATGGGGTAATCCCAGACTGCGTGGCCTCTGACTTGAATCATGTGACGTAGATGTTAATAGCGCCTGCGGGTAGATACTTTGCTGATGACTGTTGGCGGTTGATATTCGGGTTAAACGTGCTCCCGCATACAAAGTAGCCTCTATGCTCCGGGTCGGATCATACGATAGGAACATGCTCCGGTCTGAATTTAGCCAACTTGTAAAATGGGCGAGCAAGAGAAGGCTTCGAACAGGGAAATGGATGCTGTATTTCCTAGATGAGCCTGGGGGGCGTAGGCCGATGAACAAGCTTCGGTCAGAAGCCTGCCTCCAAATCAAGGGAAGGGCGAAGAGTGAGGGGAAGATCAAGGTGAAGGAGCTTCCCGCACAAAAAGTAGCCAGCGTCACGTTCAACCCGGACAAAGTCTCACCCCGCCTAGTCTACTCGGGCATCTATGGATGGTTGAAATACGCGGGGTTCAAGGACACGGTCCAGGGCCGAGAAGTATACCTCGGAAACCCATGGCGCAACCCCCGTGCCTGGGCGAACACTGAAGTCCAAGTTCCTGTGAAAAAAAGAAGATAGAGACAGTTTACCGGTACATATAACCCGGTTCAAATTCAGATGCTCGCACCACTAGATCCACACACACTTAGCACGACGAAAATCAGCCTTCCGCCTTTGAGGGTAGGAACTCACTTTGGCTGGCTTAGGATACGAGACAGGGCGAACCCGTAGACAACTGAGTCAGCCAGTATCTCTACCCCGTGGAATGGGATGATCGGGGCTGGGATTCCTGGGTTTCCCAGTAACGCGATGAGTCCACCAGGAATGTACAGCATCGCAGCGAGTGCAATGAATTTCGCAGTTCTCCCTCCAACCACAGTCGCTAACAGAGGCAGGAGGACGAGGGTGTAGACGAAGCCCCTGAAAAGCTCCACCGGAATTATCACCGCGAAAGAGGGTATCCGAAGTCCAAACGAAGGATCGTTGTAGTAGGGCAGAACGAATGGGCTTACCAAGAGGCCGAAGAAGAAGTAGATTGGATAATATGCAACGGAACCTACTGCTATTCGGAGAATCCACGAGCTACTCGTCCTTTTCGACAGGTACTCTTTCAACGAAGCGGTGATTCCTGAAATTCCATAGCCGAGCAAGAGAGCCGCGGCCGTCGCGCTGATCACGGATGAAATGAGAGCGGAGGCCACTGATTGCACAAGAACTGCGGGGTTGCTGTACCGAGTCATGAAGAAATACGCTTCAACGTAGTTGTTGAGAAACTCAACGACTAGCAGCTCCAACCAGACCAGTAGAGTCAGTGACCAGCGGCTGAGACGCATCTTGGGGACGAGCCAAGCGAGAAAAACTGTTAGTATCGCCCCGTTGAGCAGGGAATAGGCCAATTGTGTTGCGGTAATTGGAATGTTCTCGATAAGCCTCGTTAAGATTGGAACGGCGCAGATGACCAAGAAGAGCGCAAATATTCTTGCCGGCTTGGTTGCCCCTGCACACAAATCTCTCGCCTTGCTTTAGAACTAATCCGGCTCTTAAGGACACGATTCTCGAATCTAATGATATGTATCTCGCTGGCTTCTGTGTGTGTGCGCACCACTAGATCCAGACACAGAAACAAAATGAGATAATCTTATTCTATGGCAATCGCTGTGAGGGTGGAACGCACACCTTCAAGCCGTCTTATCTTCCATGTGACGATCTCCTTCAGCGCATCCATCGAATCAGCTTCGACTTCTGCAATCATGTCGTAGACTCCGTAAACTCGGTGGCTCTTTTTCACATTTGGAACCTTACGTACTTCATTGAGCACTTTCTCTTCCGAGCCCGGCTCCACGTTCAAAAGAACATAACACAGAGGCATGACAGACCCCATCATGGTTTCTAAGGTACCTAAGTAAGAGCCTTTTCCTTGAGATCGTGGTGTGTGCGCACCATTAGACCCACACACACGAAACACGACCAGAACTACGGTTCAATTTCGAGTGCTCGCACCATTAGAACTTTCCGCACGTGGATACGATCCAAGAATCCTCAACACAGTCGTCGAATTCTTGAGCGCATTAATTGCTTCAGAGATCATCGGATCTTTCTGGTGTCCTTCGAAATCCACAAAGAAATTGTATTCCCAGGGCGTTCCTCGTATGGGCCTTGATTCAATTTTAGTGAGATTGATTTGGCGTAACGCGAGTTGGCCCAACGCATTACAAAGTGATCCTGGAGTATGTCTCGTGGCGAACACGATAGACGTCTTATCCTTTCCCGTTGGCAAGGCATCGGTTCGAGCGAGCACAAAGAAGCGAGTGAAGTTCTCAGAGAAATCTTCAATGCCCTTTCTCAGTACTTCTAAGCCGTAGAGTTCAGCAGCGCGTTCGCTCGCTATGGCTCCGGCTTTCAGCAATTGCTTTTCAATCAGCATTTTAGCGCTGCCTGCCGTATCATACGCTGGAATAGTTTCCACATCAAGCTTCTCAAGGAAGCCAGCACATTGTGCTAGGGCCTGCGGGTGCGAATATACAACCCGCAGGTTCTCAATCTTGGTTCCAGGAATAGCCAGCAAGCAATGTATGACCCTAACTTTCACTTCTCCGCAAATTCTCAATGATGTCTCCAGTAACAGGTCATAGGTTTGGTTGACGCTCCCCTCCAGCGAGTTCTCAGCGGGAACAATACCGTAGTCCACTGACTTTTCTTCAACTGACTGGAAGACCTGTTTGAGCGTCCTGCAAGGTTTCGTCCCAACACTCCGCTCAAAGAACATGGTCGCTGCTTGTTCGCTGTACGCACCATGCTCACCTTGAAAGGAAACAATAGGCGTTGACAAATCTCAGAAGACCGCCCCGATCGGAGCACTAATACGTTACCTATATTTGAGAAAGCATCCTTCTTGGAGACGTGACATCAATTGCTGGCTTCAATATCAGGCATTTGTGTGTGTGGATCTAATGGTGTGCACACACATGAAAATGGTGCGGAGGAGGGGATTCTGACCCCGACTTACTAGTACGGATAAATCGCTAAACCGATGACCCTCTAAGTTTAGACGGTTCAATTTAGCAATTTATGAACAATCAACCCTACGCTTAGGAGGTCGACGGCAACTACGATTAGTTTCAGAGCCTTCTCAGGACTGGCGATAAGTTCTGGTGCGTTCAAATCTTGTTTAGTTCCGTCTGCAAACTGCATTTCGACAGTGGGGTTCTTTCGCCTGAAATCTTTGCACCACCGGGAGAGCGTAATTTCTATGGCGGCGGTTGCAGCCATCGCGGAGGCTACGAGGACGGCGGAGAGCGTTAGGGTTAGAGCGTTCACGTAGAAGCTAATTATGACGGGCAGAGCCGCCCATGAGAAGGCGAATGAGGTTGTGTTGTGGAATCTTCTTTTCGCAATGTCCGAGTTATAGGCGACTAGAAAGAAAGTTTCCATAGAAATGAAAACCAAGAGTATCAGAGGGGCAATCAGGGAGCGGGACGCGTCGTATAGGATGAGCATGCCGTATGCTCCAATTGAGATCGCGCCTATCAATGGCGCAAGGAATAAGAGTTCTAATTCTTGGCGAGTCAAATTTTCACCCCAATGCCTCGCATGGAGTTCATTCAACGCGTGAGCGGAAAGCCCCAGCCCCAAGAAGTAGGCTAATAGTGTGAAGATTAGCCGGGACGGGTAAATCGAGGGCGAAACGGCAGCGCCGACCAAAACGTAAGAGAGAACCATCGACGTGTAGGGCAAATGCATGACGGTATACAGTTCACGAACCTTGCTGCCACTTCTCGCGTACCACGCTCCCTCAGACAATGCACCTCATTGCTCCACCGCTCGAATTGATTTGGGGATGACTCATCAAGCCTCCTACATAGGATATTCAAGCACTCCCTGAAACACCCAATCACCTTAGAGAACGCCGACAAATATCTGGCGTTCGAGCACATTCTCGTGTAATCAAGTTCTGTTGCCCACACGACTACATGACGGTGTTTCAAGATTAGGTGTTTTTGATGCCGAACGCCCTTCTGAAGCAATCAAGGAATCTTCCATAGGCTCCACCAAACAATATCTCAATCAAAGCTGCCGAGCCGAGACCCACTAAAGCTAGCTCTACGGACTTTGATGTGTAGGCAAAGACAGGGATGTACACTAGTGTCCAGAAGATTGCTGAAGCCACTGAATCTACGAAGAATTTCTTCCCATTGACTCTCTTCATGATCGACAAACTCGGTTGCTTATAGTTGGTTAACCGGGTAAATAGACAATATCTCAAAGAAAAGATGGGGCATGGGATTCTGACACCAATTTACCAGTACATGTAAGTCGGTTCAAATTTGTTTCCCAGCTGCCCCACACACATTGGTTTGGGAATGATACATCAAGCTTCCGAGGCATTAAGAACGGGAACGGGAACTTGGACTTCGAATAGCCGATACGAAGGTTATTCTGAAGGACGCGTTTTGGTTTTAGATTCTCTCTAAGCTTTACCCCTATCCTCTCCCTCTGTGGAAGAAATCAGTTGCGTACACTATCTTGCCTTCGACCGCTTATATCGCCCGATAACCCTGACCTCGTATTGCAATCATAGCTCGTCCAGAGAAACAAACGCCTTCTTGTCTTTGAGGCGATCGTATTGCCTTTCCATGAACTCTTCGTACAAGGCAAATCGTCCCTCCGAGATCCAGCTGTCCATCTATTGACCCACTTGCTCCGGCACTCGGACTTGAACTTGACGCCACGCGCTTGACCGTGGTCGGTTGATGTTTTTCCGTTTGAGTCCTAGTTTTCTTCTTTGCCGTTTGCAATCATCACAGCCGCATGTCGTAACTATCCAGTAAGGGAGCATATGAGAGTAGGATGCCCGGGCACCGTAGCTTCGGCTGAGCCTGATTTCTAACATGTATGCTTCGTCAGTCGAGTCGTGCCAGAGGTGTATGCCGACATTGTTCCACACCGGTCTTGATTGTTTGAACGCCTGGTCTAGGATATCCCAGTCTTCAGGCAGCCTGTGGTAAAGGAACCCTATGTCAATATCCCAACTTCCAAGTTTCATTGTCCAGGAACACAACTAAAACCTCGAACCGTGAACGAGGTTACAAGGATTATTTCGACAATTGGACTATGGGAATTGGAGAATGATTTGGGCAAGGTATCTGTGAATTCAAGCTCCTGATTGCTAGAAGTTGGTGAGCTGTCCCCGCAAATCGTAAATGTCTAGGGTTGTGTGAAAGAGCCATGGTCTCAGGGAATACTACCGTAACTTTCGACACGGAAGCCAATCCTATGTATTACAAGCTGGGTGCGGGTAAGGTTGCCTGGTCAAAGAAGTCGAAACAGAACGGCCTGGACCATGTCATCGATTTCAATCAGAAGGAAGAAATCATTGGAGTCGAGGTTCTCGACATGAAGAGGGCTCTGGCACTCGCCGCAAGCGAATCCATGCTTCTCTTAGCGCCAGTGAGAGCAATTGCAGCGAATCAGACCTGAGAGCATTCTGTGTTCATCTTCGTTTTGGGGTCCACTGGGAAAGGGCGACAAAAACGTCATTCTACTAATTCCTGAGCTAAATTAGGTAAGGCTCGTGGACTACTCAATGGACTTAGAGCAAGAAAACTATCCAGGCTAGGGAAAGACATTAAGATCTTTCTGCCAGAGACACAGCCCTATCCGACGTTCTTGCAGCCTATTTGAACAGGATTTCAATGCTAACGAAACTAAGTTTCCTCGCAGCATAGGCGTGGGTTGAGTCATTAGCTAGGGGTACGTGTTCGATGTCTGCATTAATGTCTCTAGCAGCTCGATTACATTTGCTTGCTTCGCTCTCTTCCTGAGGTAGGAATAGTCGAGCTTGCCCTTCTGCAATGCCAGAACCGAGACGGCGTCCTGCTCGTCTTGGACTCCCCGGTCTCCTCTGGCGAGTTTGTTCACAATGAAATCTTCAGGGCCGATTGCGAACATTTCGAATCTGTCGCCGAAGGGGCGCACTTTCACGCGCCGACGTAGAAGTTCCTTATCAAAAACAACGCCGTCAGGTTTCGTCCACATTTCAACTTCCAACATTTCCTTAAGGTCCGTCACAAAGAAGAGCGGTGCGTCAGGGTGCGGTTCTGACGCGACCTGGTAACCCAATTTCTGTAGACGGCCTTGGAGTTCAACGCTCTTCTCGTAACTCGCTGCAATGGCTAAATCCACGTCTTGGGTGGCTCGAATTTGCCCATACGCCGCTAGGGCAAATCCTCCGATTAGCATATGCGGTATGGTTAGCTTATCGAGTGCGGTGGTTAACTTTCGCAGTCCTAGCGATGTTCCGGGCAAGATGGTTTACCTCTTCGAGTCGGGCGTACGGAGATATGCCGCTCTCTACTAGCCTTCGTGCGAGCTCCGCCTGATGCAGCGCCTTCTTGATATCATTCTCGTTGCTTCGAAGAGACAAATTGCGAAGATTGTTGTATTCTCTCACGAACTGTTTGCCAGTCGGCGTGGCGCGAAGGATTTGTCTTGGTCGGCCCACGCCTTGTTTTCTTGAGACCTCCGGCAACAGGAGACTACCTGCTTTCAGCTCCTTGATCAGCGCCATAGTCCTATCGTGGCTTCCGCCCATCTTCCTCGCTAGCCCCGACACAGACAAGTCAGCCTCGGAGCAATAGGAGAGAATTCTCGCAGCCAGGTCCATTCGCATCATTCATCTCACCCAGTTTATTCCCAATTTCAGGAATAAATTACTCTTGCGCCGACATATAAAGATAGAAAGTAACATAGTTTGCTCCTAAACATGCGACCCCCCCTACACAACGCACCAAACCCCCTTGAATATTCTTATCACTGACACGGAGAGTATATCGCTCAACTCGGTGATGGTATGGTATACATTCTCGACGAGGGCAGCGTCTTTGACGCACCGATCGATAAGATTTGGAAATATCTTCCGTCCGATCAGCATCGGCACAACAGCCTGAAACTCATAAGCAGGGAAATGGTGGACGGTAATGCTGTCGTTATCACGGGTGAAAGGAACATTATGGGAAAAATGGTGAGGACTAAAATCAAGAACACTTTGTACCCTCCATTCGGTTTCGTGCAAGAACACCTCGAAGGGCCAACCGCAGGATCAAAGGCTTTCGTTTACTACGTACCAAAAGGCAACAAGACAGGAATAACCATAGTCGGAGACTTTGTTCTCAGCGGAATGGATGAGAAGGCAACGAGGGATGCGCTTATGGCTCAATTCCAAGTGTCGTTCGATGAAGACAATGCGAACCTGAAGAAGCAAACTTAGTTCACCTGCCTATTCTGTCCCAGCTACACGAAATCTGAAAGGCTAGCTTCGGTCGTGTTGAGTGTGATGCCCATCGACTCGAAGGTTTGGTTCAGTGAAGAGATTAGGTTGCGAACGTAATCCCCCGTGTTAATCTCTCTTGGGTTAGTTAGCGAGGTAGGTTTGACTGTGAACTGCCTTCCCTGAGCTCGGAAGGGATGAACCTTAACGAAGGCAATAGTCTCTCCCCTGGAGAGTTTCTTTCCATCTTTCAACAGAAGCCATGCGGCCTGGTAGGGTTGCGGCAGCGTCTTCGACCGTGCTTTCTCTTGAGGGTCATCGCGTAGGTCGACGCGGTACTCCAAATCAGGTAGGATGACTCTCCCCTCTCTCAGTTCGCGGATAGCCTCTTTGACAATTCCTGGCACTTGCTGCTTGGCTAGTTCGAATTCGCTTCGGGAGTGGCGTCCTTGGGAGAGTTTTGCGAGGCAGCTGTTGAACGTTTGTTGGAAGAATCTGGGGGAGTTGGATTTTGCGATAGACAATCCCTTAATCTCCGGCTCACCGCTGGGCAGGATGCCGAAGTATGCTTTTTTGGCTGCGCTCAGAACACAGACCGAGTAGACTCTATCATATGCTAGTTGCAGTTGGAACCGGTCTTTGATTGAGTGAATGAATTTTCCCACATCTTCCTCCGCCGGATTGTCCAAGAATATCGAATCCGTGTCACCGTATTTGGGCTTCAAGCTCATGCTCTTCGCCGCGTCCCAGCTGGACTGCAACACGTGACGACCGTAGGCGGTGATCGCTTCAGCTAGGAGTGGGCTTGCCAAACCGCGAATTCGAACGGTCACACCGTAACATGAAACCAGGAACAGCTTGAGAATCATGGAGGCCGCGGCACTCGTGTTCTTCTCCGCGTCAGGGACGGTTGACTTAGCTAAGGGCTTGTAGAGTTGCAGGCGAAGGTCTCGTAATGCTCCTGTGAGCGCGGCGTAGACTCCCCGCCGCCTAGTACATACATGGTAATCCAATCCGGGAACAATATTTCCCCTGCATTCCGGGTGTGGGCAACGTACCGTTTCGTATGAGAGGTTGAAGACGTCAATGCAACCCGAGTATAGTGACTCGAAGTCCAGTACGAACATGTTGAAGTAGGTGCCGGACTCCGGAGCGATCGTAAGCGCGCCGGTCACGTATTTTCTCGTATCCCCGAGCATAAGCTCCTCAGGGTTCGGAATGAGAATACCGTTTGCTCGATAGTATGTGTGGAGCATAGAACGGATCCAGTCGGATACCGAGTAATTCCTATAGGTTCTAGGTATGGGCAGGTTCGCTATACGACTCAGCAGGAAGGCAGTGTAATAATCCTCCTCAGACCCATCAGGAAGGCCAAGCTTCCCCGGCTCGATTCTTGGAACAGGTTGATTCGCATAAGCGTACGCTTCCTTCACCAAAGTGTACTTGAGAGGATCCTTCTTGCTGATTCCTCCGAAAAGCCTCTCAAACCCAGAAAGCTGCTCGTCATGCATCGAGGTCTGCGGTACCCAGGAATTGTCTTCGAAGCGATGAAGCACGCCAAAGCGGAGTCCCTTGTCGTACACGTAGCTCAGGGCCGGATCAATGTCCACCTCCCACCCACGGATATTCTTCGGGGGTCGGCCTCTGTAACTCACCTTGTGGAACGTCAACTCGTTCTGTGTGAATAGATCCCGTTTTGTGATAGGTTCACCGCCCTGTTCTTCCTTGGTTAGGTAGTAGGGTTGGAATTTGGAGTCGACCCAGCGAAATGGTTCAGCATCCCTTGCTCTAATGAAACCAAGGCTCACTCGTCCCGCACTATGAGACACGTCTACGAGCCAAGCCACGTCTACGTTAGCTGTCATTTTCCTTTCGCCACGTCTTCCTCCTGGGAATCACGAAGCTTATTCAAGAACTAGCATGGCAGCCTTGAAGAATACTTTCGTTCACCAGTCAGATTTGAGAACACCATCTCACAGTCCAACTTCATGCACAGTGAGTCTGAACGAGATTTCTCTGTAAGTCAGGTTGTGACATGTTTCATGGCGTTTTACAATCCCCAGGGAATCACGAAGCTTATTCAAGATTAACGCTTGTAATTTTGACTAACTGGGGGTGGGAGTATGCAATCTTTCAGGGTTAACAGGGATCTGCCTGAAGGAAGATACCGGCTGCGGGAAGTCTTCGCAGGTCTTAAGGAAGTGGAACCACTCAACGCCTATGTTGGAAGCTCCAAGCAGCTGGGGAAGATCCTTGAGGAAACGGACGTCACCCTCACACCCGACACGAGCTACATGTACGTCAATGACGGGGACGGAAGCCTCGTAGTCGGGTTAGATTATCTGAAAACTGCTGATGCCCACTACTTGTACCTTGACGTAATCCACGAACTGGCCCACGTAAAACAGTACTTGGATGGAAGAGAGTTGTTTGACGAGAGCTACAGCTACGTGGATAGGCCAACAGAAATTGAAGCATACCAATGCACAGTGAAAGAAGCAAGAAAAATCGGCATGGCCGACGACGCCATCGCCGAATACCTCTACGTAGAATGGATCACACGAGGAGAGCATGCGAGACTACTGAAGGCGCTGGGAATATCCGCTAGCCCACTCTAGAATCACTACTTTCTCAGTTCCTCCAGGTATCTAAGAACGAAGTTTCGTGTATACTCCTCCAAATCCAACTTCAAAACCTCCTCAGGATTAACCCAAACATAATCCTGCAGCTCACGCCCATCCAACTCCACCCTAGAACTTTTCGCCTTCAGGACATAGTCCATGAAGATGTAGTGTTCGTGCTTGTGAAAATCCTTCGGGTAAATTGCCTGCTGAACAATCAGCAACTCAACCGGCTCTGCATCCAAGCCTGTCTCCTCCTTCACCTCACGCCTAATCGCATCCTCAGCCCGCTCCCCAAGCTCAATATGCCCACCTGGGACGGTGTACTTGTCGCCCCACTTGTACGAGCGAACAATCAGAACCTCGCCCTTCTCGTTCACGACAAGGGCGCCGACTGTGGCTTCAGGGTAAGTTTGAGTCAAAGCAACACCTTCTCAGAAGGAAAGGGCCGGGGTCACTCTAGTTGCGGGGCCCTAGCTCCTGCCCATCATCGTACCGATAACTCCAACGACTGAGATCAGGCCGCCAACTACCAAAATGAGGGGCTCCTGTGTTCTTAGATAGACTAGGCCTGTGAAGACAACCAGCGCTGTTAGGCCTGTGATGTTGACCATTGCTACTCTTGTTTGCGGCCTCAAGCCCGCGCACCATCTAGCAATCAGTCAAAAGCTCCCCTAGCCATCTATATTTCTATTCTTCCAAGGGAATCTAATAATCCCTCCAACCGCAGTTGGAGAGCCTGAGTGGCTGAGTCGTGGAAGAAGACTCCAAGAATCGCTTCTCAAATCGGGCAACCTACTACGCCAAGTCTCGCCCCCGCTACCCCGAAGCCATCCTCAATTTCATGGAAAAAGAACTAAGCCTCACAAAGGCGTCGGTTGTTGCGGATATTGGCTCGGGGACCGGTATTCTCTCGGAGCTTTTCCTCAAGCATGGCAATTCAGTCTTTGGTGTTGAGCCGAACGGGGAGATGCGGAAGACGGCGGAAGAACTGCTCGCCGCATATCCAAATTTCAAAAGCAAAGATGGCACCGCCGAAGCTACGACTCTCCCAGCCACCAGCGTAGACTTCGTCACCGCCGCGCAATCATTTCACTGGTTCGACCCTACCAAAGCCCGCGAGGAATTCTTGAGGATCATGAAACCTCAAGGCTGGGTTCTATTGATTTGGAATACCAGGCAGAATTCACCCGGCTTCATGGAAGCGTATGAGCGATTGGTGAGTGAATATGCGGTCCGGCCGCGTTTTCGGCGGACAGCGAAAGAGAAGGTTGGTGAGCTGGGCCTAAGCAATTTCCTCGGAAAATACAAAACGAAAATATTCAGCAACAGTCAGGTCTTAGATTTCGAAGGTCTGGCAGGCCGGTTGCTCTCATCCTCCTATGTACCACTCCCCGGCGAATCTGGGTACGGCTCGATGCTTGAGGGGTTGCGTAAACTTTTTGATTCCTACCAAGAAGGCGGCGCAGTTCACCTCGAGTACGACACGGAAACATACTACGCTCAACTTAGGCGCTGACGAAAGAGGATGAAGATTGCTGGGGGCTTAGCTACGCCAACACCTCCTTTGAGCTCTATCCTGAGCAGGTTCTCCGCGGACGTAGTCAAACTCACGGAGGAAGTGTACGGCAGCGAGACACCCTCTGTCCTAGAGGCGCTCACGAAACCAGTCGGAACATACTACGTCCGCTGCAACACCTCCAAGGTCTCAGCAGAAGAACTTCTGAATAGGCTTCAGCAGCGGGGGCTCAAGGTCTCCCAACATCCACTAGTGCCCGAAGCCCTAGGCTTCCAAGTGGAAGGCCCCTTCGATATTCCACCCGCCGATCGACGGATTGTCGTGGATAAGCATACTGCTGAATCGGTGCTACAGGGCGCGAACGTTTACGCCCCCGGGATTCTAAACTGCGAGGGCCTTAGGATCAGGGAGGAAGTTGCCGTTGTCTCTGAGCTAGGGGATGAGCTTGCAACCGGAACGGCGAACATGAGCGCGAACGACATCCTAACCTTCAGGAAGGGGCTGGCTGTGCAGGTAAAACACAGGCGCTTCAGGGCACCCCAGGTGAGGGATCTACCGGAATTCTCAGAAGGCCTGTTCTACCCGCAGTCGCTCGCGGCCATGGTAACAGCCCACGCACTCGACCCTCAAGAGGGCGAGGATGTTGTTGACATGAACTGCTCGCCCGGCGGAAAACTGTCCCACATCAGTCAGCTGATGCACAATTCTGGAAAAATTTTCGGCTTCGATAGAAACATGGAGAAGGTAGGGCAGGCTCGTCAGACGCTGATGCGTTTGGGCTGCACGAATGTTACACTTTCGATTCGTGATACCCGGTATTTGCACCTAGACTTGGCTGATTTGCAGTCCGACCGCACCTTGATCGACCCGCCATGCAGCGCTCTCGGCCTCAGGCCGAAAGTATACGACTTCTCGACACTAGACCGCGTGAATAACTTAGCAGAATATCAGAAACAATTCATCAAGGCTGGAAGCAAGGTAACGAAACGGGGGGGAATTATCGTCTACAGCGTCTGTACCTACACAACAGAGGAATGCGAGCGAGCAGTCGAATTCGCCGAGCATGAATGCGGGCTCAGCGTAGTGGAACAAAAGCTATTCCTCGGTTCAAAAGGCCTCGTTGCGCTTACGCCATCCGCCAGCCGTTGTCAAAGATTCAACCCAAACGTTGATGAAATCGGATACTTCATCGCAAAATTCCAACGCTAAGCACGAAGCTTTAACGCCCAACGCTCCCGAATAATGGGCAGGGAAACTAGTTGGATTTACCCGAGAACGTTCTAACCAAAGCCAGGGGTGGAAAACTTGAGGTTAGGGCCCTCGACTCACGCGGAGGTTATGTTATGTGCAAGTACCTCGACGCGAAGACATTGAAACCTGCAGACAAGAAACGCAAGCTCATTCTGAAAGACCAGAATGGTAAGGTGCTCGAATACTTCATCATATCACTCAAAGACCCTAAGCGTGCCCTACTTCTAACGGCGGAGTCTGAGGAAAAGGAGCGCCAGGTTTGGAACGAAACTCGTGGAGAGGCGGAAGAGATTTGGTGAGGCAACTGCCTACGGTGACGCGACGGGGAGTATCTGGATTAAAGATTTTAGCGGTACCCCATCAATCTTCGTTTTCCCGCTCTTGTTGACCAAGACGAGGATTCCTACTGGTTTAGCTTTCGCCTTTCGCAGGGTCTGAATCGCAGCCCTGTGTGTCTCACCGGCGCGGAGAACCGCATCTGCGATTAACACTCTCTTTCCCGCAACCTTGTGAAAGGACGGGTTGACTAAACCTGGGAGTTTCTTGTGCGCAACACGATGGGGGCGAACAGCCGCGAATGGTTTGTCTAGTTCCCTGGCTATAGCTACGCCAAGGACCATGCCGCTCCCTTCTATTGCAACGATAACATCCGGTTCATCAAATTCTGCTGCCCGGACCGACTCCCGGGACAAGTCTGCTAGCGCTGCAGCAACTGCAGACATGCGTTTCCCATGCGATCCGAGGGAGCTCCAGTCCACGAAAACGTCGCGGGGCGGAGGCTTTGCTGCTCGCGCCTTACCCCTAAGCAGTAACCAGACAACGGTGTCTGGCTGAACCTTCAACTCGTCGGCTATTTCATACGTTGACAGTCCCTTGGACCTTAGCTCCTGCGTTCTTTTGACCAGTTCATTTGATGCCATTCAGTTGACCACGCACGATGTTGGAGAGTTATGATTGGCCGAGGCCTTATAATAGGTAATGAATCTCACCGAAGGGAAGGATATTGTTGGCCCCCTCATCTACGACAACTCAGGAATATTTCTTTGAAATTTCACGTAGAGATGTCCGGGGGCCGATGAATTTGGAAGAAACGATTCTGAGCGCGCAAACTTCAGAGCCTGAGTGGGCGAGGGAGGGTGCATCTTTTGTTGACGTCGAAGAAGTGAATGGCACTCCCGTCAAGTATACATTAAGCCAAGTGGGTGGGGTAGGCGATTTCAGACTCAACGTGCGCGCAATTTCCGCCCTGCAAAGTGACAAGTTGGACGCTAGCCTGCGGACGCATCTGACACGCGTTCTCGGTCTCGGTGATGACTTGGAGTCGTTCTACGGTAGATTTTCTGATGAGGCCGAGCCGCTACAGTCAACCTTCTCGAGGCTTAGAGGCCTTCGGCTGATGCGTGGGACAAACCTCTTCGAAAGCTTGATCTGCTCCATTCTGTCTCAGAATAACTCGGCATTACTGTGGAACAGGACCGCGCGGCTTCTCATGCACCTTTATGGAATCAGGGTGAACTTCCCTGACGGCACGTCATCCTTCCTTTTCCCAAGGCCGGAGACTTTGGCGGGACTATCCCCGAGAGAACTTCGCTCGAAAACTTCCATGGGATATAGAGCGAAGCCTGTGGTCAAAGTTTCCCGTTTGATCGTCTGTGGGAAATTGAAGCTCGACGACTTTGGCAAACTCCCTTACGAAGAAGCCATGGAGATTCTTCTCGGCCTTCCAGGCGTTGGTCCCAAAGTTGCTGATTGCTTCTTGCTATACGGAGCTGGCCGTCTCGAAGCGGCTCCCGTTGACGTTTGGATTCATAGAATTGCCACACGGCTGTACTTTAGGGGTAGAAAGGTTAGCAGGCTGAAGACTGCCAAGTTTCTACGTGATCGTTTCGGAGAATGGGCTGGGTATGCTCAGTTGTACCTGTTCGACTTTGCACGCCGCGGCGGCATGGGTAAAGCGATTGGAGCTGGTAAATCGCGGAAGTTTATTCGTTAGCGTTGCGGCCTTTTGCGGCCTGTTTGTGAACTGGTTTTCGTTTTAGTTTGGTTCCGCAGACTGAGCAGATTTGTAGGTCTGCTTGGGCATACCGCCTGAAACAAGCTGGGCAATAATAGATCCAGCTGAACTTTTCGCGGATACCTAACGTGGCCAAGGGCTGGTAGGCTATGCTGATTCCTTCCGCAACATTTTGAACGGCGTAATCGTCGCTTACAATCACAGGTGTCTTTCCATCCCTGCGAAGGTCGAGTGCCAAGGCCAAGACGCTGGTATCGGCTTTGGAAAGTACAACCCTGTCGCCGAGGATCCTTGCCTTCTCCAAGACCTCTTGCAGCGAAGCGGATGTAGGGCTTTGGATCTTAAGTTTCCCGGAGGATCGGGAAATGGCCAGTCTGTATGAGGGGCCCGTCTGTTCTCGCAGTTCGTCTGTGACCTCGGGCACGGAATAGCTCTCAAAATTGAGACCCTGAGGGTCCAGCCCCATGATTAAGGCTGAGGTGTCTAGAACTAGAACTTTCAGAAACCTGCTCGCTCCATCTCGTGAAGGCGAGTTAGGCTTCCCAAGGGCGGAGCGGGGTGCAGTCGCACGAACACGGTATAATGCTTAGCCTTGCGAACCGCCAAAGTGACATCTTGGGTAAGCTCTCTTTGAAAGCGTCCGTCTGCCACTACGAGAGCCCGTAACCTTGGATTCGTCAATTGAATCGTAAGTGATCTTTCCATTGATATAACAGTCGGCCTCAAGAATTCAAGGGGGCAAATGAAAGTGACCACGAACGCGTCAACTAATGAATCGACCACAGGCCCACCGGCTGAAAGTGCATAAGCCGTCGATCCTGTGGCGGTTGAAACGATGAGTCCGTCTCCCCTGAACTGCAGAAGAGGCTCAGAATTGACAGCAAGCCGCACATCAAGCATCTTCGAGGGGCTTCCTGACGATACCACAAGCTCGTTAAGCGCATCAACAACATGTGTCCCGTTCAAGTGCACGGCGAGTTTTGCTCGCTTCTCCAATCTGCATTTGCCCTTCGCGAAAAGCTCGATGGCTCGTTGAGCTTTGCCCGGTTCAACCTCAGTCAGGTAACCGCGCCTTCCCATGTTCACGGCCAGAATTGGTGTCTCCGGCTCGGGGATGGACATCGACGTCTTCAGAACCGTTCCGTCGCCTCCCACGGTTACTATAAGGTCCGCTCTAAGATTCGAAAGATCCTTCCCACCGCCTAGTCGACCTCGTTTTGCTAATTCGAGTTCAGCAGTGACAGTGATACCCTTCCTCCTCAGCTGCTTAGCTAAGGTTGCCGCCACTTCGAGGGCCCGTGGCTCATCGAGCCTAGAAACGAGGCCGACTTTCAAAGTCAACTTGTTTCTCCAAGGAAAGACACTACCCGCCGGGAGGATAATTAAGTAATCCACTCAAGGCTTGCAAGCCAGGGCTAGATTTGGTTTCGCGAAATTTTGTGCGAAGAAACGGATGACCAGACAAGCTTTTTAGACGAAGAGTAGGCGTTAACTGCTTTCAAGCTTAGCTTACGGGCGAAGAACACTGAGCAAACCAGTAGACGTTGGCTCTCTAAAGATCGGCCACTACGTAGTTGTGGATGGGGAACCCTGCAAAATCGTCGAATACGAAAAATCAAAGCCAGGCAAACACGGGGCCGCGAAAGCCAGAATCGTAGCCATCAGTGTTACAACGGGGACCAAGAAGAACGTAATCAGTCCTGTCGATGCACGTATTGAAGTCCCCATGATCGAGAAGAAAACAGGCCAAGTGCTTGCTTTCATGGGCAACAACGTTCAGATCATGGATATGGAGTCCTACGAAACCTTTGAAACGCCTATGCCTGAAGAAGAAGAGATCAAATCTAAACTGGCTGCAGGCGTCGAAATCGAATACTGGCAGATGCTGGGACAGAATAAGATAATGCGGACTAAGGGCTAATCCTCCCGTTCCACGCCGCACATTAGAAGGGTCACCTAATGCCTCTAGTTTCGCACATCAAACTCGCGAAACGCATGTCACTTTCTGGCATTGCAAGGCAGATGGAAGCCGTCAAAGTTCTTGGGCCTGGACGGTTCGGGAAAGCAGTAACAATCCTCGGAGAGTTGTTTAGAGACGATGAATGTGTCAAATTGATTTCTCTTGCAGGCCCGATTGTCCCCGGAGGTTTGAGAACAATTATCGCAGACCTGGTTGACGATGGCCTGCTCAATGGGGTCGTCACAACTGGGGCAAACGTAACACATGACTTCCTTGAAGGCCTTGGACATCGGCACATCGCAGGGACGGAGATGGCAGACGATAGCGAACTGAAACGCCAGGGGCTATCTCGAATTTACGACCTTTTGGTAACCCAGAAAGCAATCGAACACCTAGAGAGAACAACTCACCGTATGCTCAACCGCATCCCTGAAACAAAACGGCGCAACATCGCCAGCTACGAGTTACTATGGGAATTCGGCAAACAGATCAAGGACAAACGCTCGATTCTTTATACCGCACAGAAACGCATGGTCCCCATTTTCTGTCCCGGCATTTTTGATTCAATGCTCGGATTGAACCTCTGGACCTACAGTCGACTCAAGCCGCTCTTCATTAACCCGTTTAAGGATTTTTCCAGGCTGGTTGATTTGACTTATGAGAGAAAGAGAGTTGGGGCGGTGATCCTCGGTGGCGGGATGCCGAAACATCATGTCCTAATTGCAAATTCATACAGGGGCGGCGTGGATGCGGCGATTCAAATAACGCTCGACCGCCCCGAAGGTGGCGGGGCAAGCGGGGCACCTCTGGAAGAGGCAATAAGCTGGGGCAAAATCAAGAGTCCTAAGAAACTTGTCACGATAATTGGAGATGCCACAGTGATATTTCCGCTACTTACTCTAGCAGCGCTAGAAAGAGCGAGGAAGTAGACTCATCTCAGTCGAGGAATATGGACCTCAAGCACGCCCCGTTTGAACTTCATGCTTATCTTCTTCTCTTCGACGGGGACGGGCATTCTGATTCTGGCGCGGTAGCATGTGAACTCGCCATGCCTGTGCGTAGCTCCGAGATCCTTGAACGTAATCTTCCTGTTGGTCTCCGCATATATTTCGACGGAATCATTCGTTGGGCAGTGCAGCTTGACCTGTTTCTGGTCCACGTAAGGCAAATCAACTGTTAGAACAACCTCCGTGGCAGCCACGAACAGGTCGTACAAGGGTTGGATGCTTGCGGCAGCCGCATTCCATCCTGACCCATGTGGTGGGGATGATTCATTTCTCGACTCAGAACTCACATTTGTTCACCCATACATTGGCGGGAGATCGTATTCCTGAGACTTGTCCATCCTGAGCATCTCTTCGTGAGTACGGTGCATCATATCCTTACTTCTCAAGCGTATCTCTTCCCCTCTCTTCAGAAGGTCTGAAACATCGACATTCAGATCGAGAATCTTGTTGACTGCGCTTAACGAAGCCGCGGCTGCTACGGGGTCAGGGTATTTGTAGTAAGATTGCGTGAGAAGCGTGATAGCGGGGACTGAGGCTTCAGCGCACTTCTGGAGGATTAGGCCGTAAGCGCCAACTATGTAACCTTCTTCTAGAACTTGAGCTGCTCCGCGTAGTCTCGACTCGAGTTCTTTCTTAGAAAGCGCGGCGAAAACCTTGGGGGCATCTATGTCTTGGCGGTTCGCCACAGCCATCCCGCCCAGAGAGAGCATCAGCTTGGCTTTCTTACTCCGAGCCCAATCAACGAGACCTGTCGCAAGAGGCCTAATCAGCGACATTGGGATCGCCGTTTCAGAGATTATGACAACCAAGGAGTTGTTTGCGAACATGCGAATAGGTGCTTTTGGAAGGCCGCCGTGCAGAACGATCATTGGTGGGAGCAGGTCAGATTCGATGGCGCCTACTTCCTTCAATTTCAACTCGCTGATTAGATGAGATGCTGCCAGCAATCCAACAAGCCCAACATCGGGAAGACCGTTCACAATGACCGCTCCCTCAGGAATGGAAGCGGTCTCCAACATGCGTAACCCGTCTTTCTCAGACAGGCTATTGGACATATCAAGGCCCTTCTATGACAACGGTGAGCTGAAGCCAGAGCAAGATTAGCGAGTAATTAAATGGTTCGTAGAAGTTACAAGAACTTTTAGGATGCGTCAACCAACGGATCAAGCGTATCGTGGAAATTCATGAGTGCACTTGAGGGTCTCGGCAAGTCGCTTAGCGACGCAGTGAAAAAGATACTGCGGATGGCTGTTGTTGATGAAAAGGCAGTTAAAGAACTGGTCCGCGACCTTCAAAGGGCTCTTCTCCAGTCCGACGTTAACGTGAACCTTGTTCTACAGATTTCTCAGGCAGTTGAGAAGCGATCTCTCGAGGAAAGGCTGCCGCCTGGAATCTCACGCCGTGACCATGTGGTCAAGGTCCTCTATGAGGAATTGACCCGATTCCTGGGTGAAGAGCCAAGCAAGCTCACAATCGAACCTGACAAGACACAGGTTATCATGCTAGTTGGAATTCAGGGTACTGGGAAAACAACAGCCGCCGTGAAACTCGCACGCTTCTACCAGAAGCGTGGCCTCCGCCCGGCCATAATCTGTGCCGACACCTATCGCCCCGGGGCCTATGACCAGCTGAAGCAACTTGCGGACAAAGTGAGCGTGCCTGTCTACGGTGAACCGAATTCGAAAGACGTGTTGAAAGTAGTTCGAAAGGGTATGGCCCAATTTGCAGGCCAAAAGTGCGACCTAATCATCGTGGACACGGCCGGGCGTCACAAGGACGAAGCAGAACTGATGTCCGAGATGCGAGATTTAGCGAAACAAATTCAGCCCGACGAAATAATTCTTGCAATCGACGCCTCAATCGGCCAGGCAGCAATGTCCCAAGCAGCGGCGTTCAATGAGAGCACAACGATCGGTTCAATCCTGGTAACCAAGCTCGACGGAACCGCGAAGGGTGGAGGAGCCCTTTCAGCAGTTGCGGCAACCCATGCCAAGATCAAGTTTGTTGGGACGGGTGAAAAAATCGACGATATCGAACAGTTCATACCTTCCAGTTTTGTGGGACGCATTCTTGGGATGGGTGACATCAAAGTTCTTGTGGATAGAGTTCGTGACGCAGAGGTTGTCGTCCCACAGAAGAAGGCGAGGGCCTTCCTCGAAGGTAAGTTCACTCTGAAGGACATGTACGACCAAATGGTCGCAGTTCGAAAAATGGGCCCCCTCAAGAAACTGGTCGGGATGATTCCCGGGGGCATGAACGTACCTGACGACGCGATGGAGACCGCTGAGAAGAGACTGGACGCTTGGCGCGTCATCATCCAATCAATGACCAAGGATGAGATAGAGGATCCGAAGCTCGTTGACTCGTCACGAGCGAGGAGAATTGCACGCGGTTCAGGCACGTCCGACAAAGAGGTTAAAGAAATGGTCAATCAGTACTTCATGATGAAGAAGATGATGAAGAGCATGAAGCGGCGCGGTGCCGCGTTCGGCAGAGGGAAGATGCCCTTCCCAATACGCCCCTGAAAGCCGCGACAACTATCCCAAGAAAGTTAATTACGCAGCCTTCAGTCTGCTAGTGAATTTCAGGGTATGCTTCATGGTAAGGCGCTCAAAGGGCTACCGCTCGAGGACGCGATCGCTGTTCCGGAAGAGACCTCGCGAGCGAGGAAAAATAGGCCTCAGCAGAATCCTCCGAACCTATCAACCGGGCGAGAAAGTCACGATCATAATTGAGCCCTCCGTACACAAGGGCATGCCACACAGGCGCTACCATGGAAGGGTTGGAGTGATTCATGCGAAACGCGGCAAGTCATACGTCGTTCATGTCACGATGGGTAGTCAGACGAAACAAATTATCGCACGGCCAGAACACATCACCCCCGCACGTTGAGTGAACCACTTGCCCAGAAAGATCATCGATTCCAAGCCTACAACGACGACTGAAGCCAAAAGAACTCTCGAACGCGCGAAGGAAGAGGAACTAGGTGAATTTCAAAGGCGGACACTTGACTACGCATCCAAGTTCGCCAAGGTCTCACCCGCTAAAGCTGAGAAGCTTGTACGGGAATTGTCAGAGAAGCATCAACTCGAACGGAAGGATGCAATTCAGATCGCCAACACAATGCCACGTTACATCGAAGAACTGCGCACCATCCTTACTGTAAAAGGGAGAATCATCGGGAGTACTCAATTGGAAGGCATTCTGAAACTTCTCAACAGCTACCGAGAAGATTGACCTATCCAGGTAATTCCCAAGCATAAGACAGGAAAACCTTTTTTCCCTGCGAGCCCACAACTCTAAGCGGATATGCTGAACTTTGCCAGATATTGGCCACTCTGCCACATTCACTGTTACTGAAAAGGCACACAGGCCAAACCTCCGCTTTCTTTAGCGCTGAACCTTGCGCAACTACTTCTGGAGAAACAAAAATGAGTGAGAGTACGAAGAGCCCAGATGGGGTGCGTCCCAGTTCAGCTCCATCAGGGTTCAGGCTAACGACCGGAAGTGGTGTGGAGGGTGGCGTCCCACCGCGACTTTACGAAGAGTACGCGTACGTGCTGGACTACCTGCAATTCGGCCGATCAGGAACAGACAAACCTAGGCACCTTGCCCTTCCGACGGTTCAGGTCATCGGCGAAACATACTTTACTCTCCTTGAGGCCGAAATACGTTCTGGAACTCAGGCGAACCTTCACGAGCGCGTCTACATTGGGAAGGACCGGCGCGAGAAAATCAACCGTATCATCGGAAGAATCAGCTACAACGACCTGACCGCGAATGCGAAAGCTGAGTTGCTCCCGGTACTGGAAGACCTAATCGCACATCAAGAACAGCGGTTTGTTTCCTTTTTCAATAATTCCCAGGCCATCACACCACGCATGCATGCGCTGGAGCTGCTCCCCGGAATAGGGAAAAAATCAATGTGGCAGATAATTAATGCCCGAGAGAAAAAACCATTCACGTCATTCAAGGACATTCGCGAACGAACGAGCGTGGGAGACCCGATCAAAGTCGTAGCCAAACGGATTATGGACGAATTGACCGGGGGAGAAAAATACCGAGTTTTCTCGAGGGCGTTATAAATACTGTATAGCATTGCGTCGAGAGAGCTGATTTGCCCAACAGGGTAATTATGCATGTAGACCTGGATTACTTTTACGCCCAGTGCGAAGAGAACAGAAGCCCCAACATGCGCGGAAAACCCGTGGTAGTTTGCGTATATTCTGGCCGAACTGAAGAAAGCGGAGTAGTCAGCACCTCTAATTACCTAGCGAGAAAATACGGGGTCAAAGCAGGCATACCTATCACTCGAGCAAAGAAGCTCCTAGAATCCGCAGGCGCGGTTTTCCTTCCTATGAACCGCCCCCTATACGAACAAGTGTCCGAAAGGATAATGAAAATCTTGAGAGGGCACGGCGACGCATTTGAAAAAGTGGGAATAGATGAGGCTTACCTAGACATCTCAACGAGGGCAGACAGCAGCTTCGAACAGGCTGAAAACATCGCGGGCGAAGTTAAACGACAGATACTCACTGAAGAACAGATCACGGGCTCAATTGGAATCGCACCCAATAAGCTCGTGGCCAAAATCGCCTCCGACGAGAGAAAACCGGATGGTCTCACCATGGTGAAACCTGAAGAGGTTAGAAGTTTCTTGGCGCAATTACCAGCATCAAGGATACCTGGTGTAGGAAAAAAAGTTGAAGACAAACTAGATCAAATGCAGGTCAGGACAATAGCTCAACTTTCGACGCTTAGCCCGACTATCCTCGTAGAAACCTTCGGGAGGAGTTTAGGTGGTTATCTTTTCCGAGCCGCCCTGGGAGAGGATTATGAACCAGTAAAGGAAAGGGAACAACCAACACAGCTGAGTCGAATTGCTACGTTGAAGCGGGATACTAGTGACCTGCGAGAAATACTGCCGCTGTTAGGCGAACTAGCAAATTCCGTGACCGCTAAGTTGAAAGAGAAAGGCATGACATGTGAGTCGGTAGCGATCATAGCTATACTTAACGACTTGTCTATTCACACCAAATCGAAGACGTTGGAACAACCAAACGCAGATGAAAAAATCATTGTGGACGCTGCGCAGGAATTAATGAAGGAATTCTTGAAATCGATGCCGACTGCTATCATTCGAAGAACAGGGGTCAGAGTTTTTGCATTGTCTAAATCAACCGGACAGACAGATATCTCCAACTTCCTGAAGGTGTAACCAGAGTCAGATCCGCTAGCCATCTAAAGGGTTGAGGAATCTCCGTGGCCTGGGTTAGACGTGAGCTTGACTCGATAGGGATACCCCCGCTCAAGAGATTTGGACAACACTTTCTAATCGACAAAGTGGTTCGCGAACGCCTAATTGAGCTGGCTGAGCTGACAGGTAATGATACGGTCCTTGAGGTAGGGCCTGGTCTCGGATTCTTGACTGCGGCATTGATAGGCAGAGCAGGGCGCACAATAGCGATCGAGAAAGATCGTACCCTTGCTGCATATCTAAAGGCGAAATTCTCACAGCAACAGAACTTAACAGTTATTGAAGGTGACGCTCTAACCGTTCAGATCCCCGATGGTTCGAAAGTCGTTTCCTGTCCCCCCTATAACATCTCATCAAAACTCATACTCCTAATCATGAACAGTGGATTTCGATTGGCAGCTTTGTTGATGCAGGAGGAATTTGTCCGACGGTTAACAGCATCTAGTGGGTCCCGCAATTACGGACGGATCAGCGTGATGCTGCAATCTAAGGCTAGGGCTGAATTCGACATGAGAGTCCCTCGGGAGGCATTCTACCCGAAACCAAGAGTTGACTCCGCCCTCGTTACAATCAAGCCAACCAACGAAAAGCTTCAGGCTAAGAATCAACAATTATTCATCGACATGGTACGAGCTCTATTCACCCAGCGCCGACGAAAGCTGAGGGGAGTCTTGGCGAAATACCTGAAGACCCAATACCCCACACGAAGTGGCACAATACTTCAACACATACCGCTTATTGACAAGCGAGTCTACGAACTCAATCCAAACGAGTTAATGGCATTGTCAAACCAGATCGTTGAGGCAACGACGGAATCCGAGCGTGGTTGAATCGCCGGTTAGAGTAATTCTACTGGAACCTGAGAAAGGGGGGAACATTGGCTCTATAGCCCGATCGATGAAAAATTTCCAGCTAAACGACCTCTGGATCGTGAACCCGAAAACGCCCATCAATAGCGAAGCAAAAGCATTCGCAATGAAAGGACTCGATGTTCTCAAGTCGGCAAGAGTAGTCGGCACACTCAGAAAAGCGCTCAAGGGCGTAAACTTAGTTATAGGGACCAGTTCCGTGGCTGCAACAAGCACATCCAACATCTCGAGGGTTTCCATCACACCAGCCGAACTCGCTGAAAAAGTCCGGGCAGCCCGAGGGACTCTTGGGATCGTCTTCGGGAGAGAGAGCTCAGGATTAAGCAACCGAGAAGTGGAAGCATGCGACTTGATGGTCACAATACCCGCGAGCCGCGACTACAATGTACTGAACATAGCCACTGCCGCCTCAATCATCTTCTACGAAATCTTCCACCAAAGAATAAGAAGACGAAACATTGATTTGGTCCCTAGACCTGCGATGGAAAGGCTCCTTCGCCAATTCGACAGCCTGCTGAAAAGATGCAACATACAGCAGCATAGGCGTAGACTCACCCAACGCGCTTTTCGCAACGTGATCTCACGCTCTTTTGTCTCAAAACGCGAGGCGTCGCTTCTTCTGGGGGTACTTAGAAAGGCGAACGCAGAGCTAACGTAAGCCATTCTGGAGAAACGCCACGGGTGCTCTGCCGTTGAGATTTCAGATTATCAGCCTTACTATCATTTCAGTAATTCTGGTCCCGATATCACTAACTGCAGTCGCAGGACCCGGAACCGGGTCGGTTATAGTTCAAATTCAAGGATATGGAACCGTTCACGGTCAACTACAGAACGCACTCATCCAGCCAAACAATAGCGTAAGGATGTCAATGGTGGTGGACGATCAACTCCAGACGCCTGAGGGTTCCTTCTCTTTGCAGGCAACCGGCGATTGGGACGGGGCATTAGACAATTCAATGTTATCGGGCACGATCCACGACGTTCAAGGAAAAATCCACGTCTGCATTATTTTCTCATGTAATGATGTTGACTTTAACGGCCGCGGGACGTGGACGGGGCAACTTCAAACCTCTTCAGTTGGAAGTGGAAACTTCACCGGAACAATAACTGTCACGAACTCCCCGTATCCACAGATTTCACAAGGCCAAATAATTCCTATTTCCGGCTCATGGACGGCAGATTTCATATTTTCCATTCCAGTCACTTCGACAAATTCGATTCCTGAGTTCAACTCCAACACCAGCCTCCTGCTCCTTGCAACCTTAACAGCTGCAACGATTCTAACGCACAGAAGAAGGCGGAGAACGTAGACGTACCTGTTCCGACTGTTCGCGAGAAAGACTCAGTTGGGGAATGCAGTTCGTTGGAGAGCGCAGCTCAAGTTCGAAATGAAAGCATGTAAACTTAAGTAACACTCAATGCAATCACGCTGAACTCTCCAGTGGATCAGACATGAAGGGTAGAAACTACAGGCAAATCAAAGGCCAACCATACACAAGGGGAAAATATATTCACGGCACTCCTCCTTCGAAGATATCAAAGTTCATGATGGGAGAAACGAAGGCACATTTCGAATACCGAATATCTCTGGTTGCACAAAGCCCAGAGCAGATCAGACATAATGCACTCGAAGCTGCTCGAGTTTCCGCAAACAAGGTCTTGTTCGATGCATTAGGCGAAACAGGCTACAAGATTCACCTTCGCGTCTATCCCCACATCATCCTTCGAGAGAACCGAATGATCGCAACCGCCGGCGCCGATAGGCTACAAGAGGGAATGCGTAGAGCCTTTGGTAAACCGACCGGAAGAGCCGCAAGAGTCAAGACAGGACAGTCAATCTTGGACATTTACGTAAACAGCAATGCGATCGACACTGCAAAGAAAGCAATGCGGGTTGGGTCCACAAAACTCGCGGTTGCTTGTATCGTTACCCAAGAGTCGTTGGCACCGCTCCCCGCCCCGATCTTAGCAAAATAAACTTCTTTAACGAAGATAACCTAAGGCCCCTTACTTCTGACCACAAACTAACGCGACCACACCTAACGTCATCTTCTCGGAAAGTGTACGCTGAAAGCCGACGTCAAGGAGTGCCTCTGAGGTTTCACTCGCTGATGAGGATTTCAGTATCGTATTTGCAAGATAGGTCAAGGTTCGTTTCCAATAGCCGGAAACCAGTCCACCAAGAGCTGGGAGGACGTGAAATATGTGGAAATTGTAGAGCCGCCACACGGCAACCTTTTCTGGTCTAACGAAGTCGACTGAGAGAAACCATCCAGATCGAAGCAAAACCCTCAGCGTGTCTCGGAACACGGCCAATTTGTCGCCAAAGTTGCGCAGCGCCAAACCGACCGTCACGTACCTGAAAGTTGCGGAGCGAAACGGAAGAGACTCGCCTGCAGCCCTCACAAAATCCACCTCACATCCGCCCCTAAGCATGTGCTTTTTTCGGTTGGCGATATCCAGCATCGCGGGACTCAGATCAAGACCCACAATCAACCCGCCCTGCCTAACCATACGGCTCAGTTCGAAAGTGACCAGCCCAGTCCCGCAGGCCAAGTCCAATACCATAACCTCCCGTGAGAAATCCATTTTTGCGAACATGCGCCTCCTCCAAACCCAGTCGAATGAAAAAGTCATCAGGTGGAGTAGAGCATCGTATTCTCTCTCCACATCCGTGAAGATTACCCTGACGAACTTTGCCTTGTCAACGAACCTTGTTGGAATTTCCATCATGAACCTCAGTGCCTCTCAGGGAAGGAACGGTTAAGTTATGCAGTAAGCCTGCTACATCGATGTCTAACCATGTATCAACTGGAAGAAGATAGAATACTAGATGAGATAAGAAGGCGCGGTTCAAAACGTATCCTCCTCCAAATGCCAGAAGGCTTGAAACCAACCGGATTTCGACTGGCAAAGCTACTCGAGAAGGAAACGGATGCTGAAGTATTCGTCTCAGGTGATCCTTGTTACGGAGCCTGCGACCTTGCGCTCTACCCGAAGAAGCACGTCGACGCAGACTTACTCGTCCACCTCGGGCACGCGGAGATTCCCGGGGAATTCACTGACGAGAACGTTTTGTACGTTGAAGCACGGGCTGATGTGTCAATAGTAGAACCAATGATTCAAGCCGCGAAAATGCTGGAGAAAGAGCACGTGATCGGACTCGCCTCAAACATTCAGCACATTCACCAGATCGATAAAGCCACAGAAATTCTGGAAGAACATGGAAAGCAGGTGCTCGTCGGTCGGCCATCGGGCTGGCTAAAGTATCCGGGGCAAGTTCTGGGATGCGATTACGGTAGCCTGCGAGCGATCGCTGGAAAAATCGATGCCGTCATTATATTGAGTGGAGGAGATTTTCACGCGCTCGGAATTCCGCTAGCGACAGGCAAACGGACCATCGTCGTTGACCCATTTCAGCAAACAGCGAAAGACATGACCGAACTCTGTCGAAAGCTTCTCCGCAAGAGGTGGATCAGCATTGAAAAATTCAAGGAAGCTAAGAGGATCGGAATCATCGTTGGCCTGAAGAGTAGTCAAATGAATATTTCCCTTGCGCGCCGGCTGAAAGGGCTCTTGGAGGAGAATGGGTATTCGACTATCCTAATTTGCGCAACCGAAGTGGTTCCTGAGGCTCTAGGATCCTTCACAGACTTAGACGCCTACGTCGAAATCTCATGCCCACGAATTAGCACCGACGACCAAGAACGTTATCGAAAGCCCATTCTCAATCCAGAAGAAGTCATGATAGCGTTGGGCAAGAAGAGCTGGGAAGATTACACGAAAGGAATGACGCTGGAGGAATGGCATTAGATCCTTCCTAGGGTTGAAGGCCTTTATCTTGCACTCCCGACCAGTCCTCATTCGCAAGCACGACTTGGCCATCAAACTCCAGCAAATAAGTTCACACCCGGAACCGAAAGTCTCCCTCGAGCAGTATACTATTCCAGCCGGCCTAGCTGCAGACATCCTCTTCGAAGCATGTTACGTATACGATGACATTGAGAATAGATCCGTGGCAGACCTAGGAACAGGGACAGGGAGACTCGCCCTAGGCGCTTCAATGCTTGGTGCGGGATACGTAGTCGGAGTTGACCTAGACCTGCTCAGCCTTGGTGTCGCCTTAAAGAACGCCAAACTGCTGGGGTTACATCCAGATTGGGTACGTGGTGACATCGAAAACCTACGGGGAAGGGTTGATACGGTTCTGATGAACCCGCCATTTGGCACCAAGCAACGACACGCAGATATTCACTTTCTTCAGATTGCCTTAGCCTTGGGAACAATAGTCTATAGCATCCACAAGTCTTCGACTCGCCCGTATCTCATTCGCTGGCTACAGGGACGGGCGGACAAAACAGAAAAAATCCTGAGCGCAAGAATGGAAATTCCACATCAATTCTCCTTCCACAGAAAGCGAAGCCGCCAAGTGGAAGTCGACGTATTCAGAATTCACCCGAGTTAGTCCTTGTTGCGCCTGCCCTTATATACAGGGCTGCAATCTAACGCCCACAAATCTGCGCAACTACTAGAGAAATATCTTCGAGTGCCGCATGATCGACGAAGAAATCCGGTCTGGATTACAAGTATGGTGGATAAGATTTGAGCAAGACACCACGTGAAATGGCCCAATGCGTCCTTCCCGGAGACAAATTAGGGGTCGTGGAACAATTCCTGCCGGGTGTTGGCACGTACGAAAAGGAAGGTACGATTTACGCGAATTTCACCGGGACTGCAAAGATTGATTTGAAGAACAAGCGTGTGACCGTGGTCCCTACCACGAGGGTACCCCAACTTCCAAAGGAAGGAGCTACGGTTCTTGCTTCCGTTATACACGCACAGGAGAAAATGGCGACTGTTAACATTTGGAAGATAGACGGCAAGATGTTGCAGAACCCATTCACAGCAATCCTTCACATCTCCTCGTCGAGCCCGCGGTATGAGAGAAACATGTCTGACGTATGCAAGGCAGGGGACATACTCCGGGCCAGAGTCATCGATATGACGAACAGAATTCCCCAGCTGACAACGGCGGGTCGCGGTCTAGGGGTGGTTAAGGCATTCTGCTCCAAGTGTGGAGCTGTATTGGAGTTTACAAACAGAAAACTCCAGTGTCCGTCATGCGGAAACCTTGAGAGGAGGAGACTCGCAGAGGACCTCGGACAAGCTGCCTGAAGGTGCAACTAGTGGAAGTCAAAGTGCTATCAAAGTCGAAGAACGAGCTAAGGCTCGAAATAGTTGGGGAGGACCATACCTTCTGCAACCTACTTCAGACCGTGTTACTTGAGGACAAGAACGTGGAGATTGCAGGTTACGATCAGCCGCACCCGCTAATCAGATCAAGCATTGTTTATCTGAGGACAAAGCGTGAGGCTTCCCCGGAAAAAGTGCTTCTGAATGCTTTAGCTGGTATTCAGGAACTTAACAAGGAGTTTAACGAGAAATTCACTAAGGCCGCCGGGCCTTCCTGATGAGTAACGAAGAAACGATTCGCCAAGTCATGCGCGATAAGCAACTGGCCAGCTTGGGAGACGCCTTCGTAAACTTCACGTACTCCCTGGCGCTGACACAGACAAACGGAAAGCCTCAAGCTGTAAAAGTCAGTGACAGAATCCTTGCAGAGGCTTTCAAGCTTTCAGGTCTACGGAAGTACCTTGGAACTCGGGTCTCAAAGAAAGACCTTGCAAATGCTTCGGAGTCTCTCTTGGTTGACGCATACCGGAAGAAATTAATCACAATCGAAGAAAGCGTGAGAATCCTCAGCCAGAACCCCGACGGCCTACAGGCCGGGCTCTCAGAACTCATGAAACTGACTGCTGAGCGCATAGGCCACAGTTAACTGGCGAAATCCCCGTTGCTTAAGAAGGAAGCTAGAATCTTAGGCCTAAGCACCACAACCAATAGAAATGGCAAAACTTTCGTCGTTGGCGTCGTTTTCAGGGGCAGTTCTTGGCTAGATGGCATTCTCACATGTTCGTTAGAGGCGGGGAATACTCGCCATCTTTCAAGAGTTGCGAGAGCAATAATGAAATCAAGGCAATACTCGCAATTGCACGCTGTAATCCTTTCGAGAGAACAACTTGTCCCCGGCCGAGATATCGACATAGCAGAGTTGGCGCGCAGACTAAAATTACCAGTGATAGCAATAATCAAGAAACGCGCGGCTATGAAGGAGATCAAGAAAACGCTGAAGGCCAATTATTATGATCTCGAGCTCAACGGTAAACGTCTTTACATCTTAGCCAAGGGAATAAGCCGCGAAAAGACACAAGAAGTATTCACCATCGGCTCTACGCCAAAATCTTCCATTCCTGAAGCCGCGAGGGTTGCAGATTTGATAACAGAGCAAGTAACGCTTAAATGGAGCTCTCTGAGATTGGCGTAGCCGGTCGTTATCAAAAGTGCAATTTTGCCCAAAATGCGGTTTAGCGCTTCTGCCAACGAAAAAACAGAAATCGGTTGTCTTGAGTTGCCCGAAGTGTGGCTACGAGACGAAGCGCTCAGACCGCACGGTGCAGAAGTTGGAGCAACAAAAAGAGAATGTGGTCGTCATCGGCAAAGAAGAACAGAAGATTCGCACACTGCCGAAAACGAAAGTCGACTGCCCTAAGTGTGGACACAAGGAAGCGTTCTATTGGCTTGTACAAACACGGGGAGCGGATGAATCCTCAACCCAGTTCTTCCGGTGCACAAGTTGTGGGACGACTTGGCGTGAGAATTCCTAGTGTCCGTTGCCGCGAGTCGCACCGCTCAATTAAAATGCGTAATGGTGCCTCTCTAAAGCACTATCCAATATTCGGTGACTAGAGAATGTTCAGATTAACGATCAGTGATGCGAGACTTTGGAAGAACCTTCTCGCCGCGATATCCACGCTCATTGAGGAGGCTGACTTCAACGCCGCCCCTGAGGGGATCAAGCTGAGGTCCATGGACCCATCTCACGTGGCCATGGTCGACTTCGAATGGAACAAGTCCGCATTTGAGGAGTACACCTGTCCTCAACCGACTAAGATTCGGTTGAACGTAGCAGACATTGTAAAAAAGTTGCGTGGCGTTGGGCAAGAGCCCCTAGAAATGTCGTACGATGAAAACACCCGGAAGTTGAATATGGTCATTAAGGGCAAATGGAAGACTACGTTCACTCTGCCCACGCTTGATCCAGGCGATGAAGAAGTTCCAACGCCTAAAATTGCTTTTAACACAAAAATCAAAATGATCAGCTCAAGCTTCAAAGACATCATTGACCAGATCCAGACAGTGAGCGATAACGTTAGGTTCGAGACGACGCAAGAGAAATTCACAGCTGAAGCCGTTACTGAGTTGAGTGGGGCAAAGATAGAGCTTGAGAAAGGTAGCGACGTTTTGCTGGAGCTGGAGGTCAAGGAACCTTGCAAGGCAACCTTCAACCTGAACTACCTAGCCGAAATCTCCAGAGCCGGTTCGATGGCTGCGGAGCTTGTTACACTCGAATTCTCATCCAACATGCCAGTGAAACTGGAGTACGAGATGCCTCAACAGGGAAAGTTGCTATATTTCCTGGCCCCAAGAATTGAGGCGGAGTAGAACTATTAACGCCAAGATGGCATAACTGTTATTGCCTCTGCTTACCGACCTAGAGGCAATTAGCATGCAGACGCTTCTTACTAAGTTAGACTTGGCAAAATTCCCGTTCACAGCAGAAGCGTCAAGCTACATAAAGTCACGAAACATCGATCCACTAGAACTTGTCAGGCCTGAATTAATTCCTATACTCGAACGCGCTATCGAACGAATTAGGCAAGGTGTCTTCAGCGGCAAAATATCCGCCGACCTAACGCAAGAAGATGTTGACATACTCGCCTACCCCACGGCGCTGATGCTGATCAGCGCTATAGGGGATGACAGAACCCGCCGCCGTTATGCTCTCGCCGAGGCGAAGCGAGCCTACCAGCTCTTGAGGGAGCAACCCCCAGACAAGCTGTTACAAATATCGACCGGCACCTTCGCATGGGACGCCAAACTTGTAGACAGGGATGTCGGAGACAGCCACTTCGAATTCGCCCTCCACTTCAAATTTTATGTAAGCAATTCAGCCAGAATACATGATCTGAGATGGAAATTAGTCAACAGAGTTCTCGCCGACGGCTATGTCCTACTTCCGCGTGAAGATTTCGCACGACTGCTGGAAGAGGAGGTCCAATCAAGAGTACTCGAAAAAACTGCGGACCTAACCGTAGCGCTACCAGCGGAACTGGATAGGCGCGTTGAACCGTTGCGATCTATGCTGAAGGCACGGTCCCAACATTTGGCCTCTGACGAAATGCCCCGAGCTGTGATGGCTTCGGCGATGCCGCCGTGCATGAGGAATTTACTCAGCCTCCTCCAAACAAGCAAACACATCTCCCACATGGGAAGGTTCGCAATGGCCGCCTTCCTCCTGAACATCGGGACGAATGAGGAGGACCTCCTCAAAATGTTCAAATCTTTCACCGATTTCGATGAGAGGATCGCGCGCTATCAAGTGGAACATATTGCAGGGAAGCGCGGCTCAAGAAGAAAGTATACAGCACCGAACTGTAGTACCATGCTAACTCACGGCCTATGTGTGAACCCTGATGAACTATGCGGTACGATAAAGCACCCTTTATCGTACTACAGAAGAAAGGCAAGAATTCTTTTCAGGCAGGAAAAGGGAAGACTACCCCGAAAACAAGCACGCAAGTAAATAGGGATCCACGCGTGAAGATTAAGAACACGTTTCTCTGCACACTTCTAATCATATTGGTTACCGCTACCTTAGTACCCAGTACACCATCTACGCATGCCGCTATCATAATTCGAGGAGTACAGAATCCCACCGGCCAAATCTCAATTTTCGTTGAAAGCAGCCATGATTTCGGTCCGGGTGAAGTTCAGTTGCTGGACACTTACGGTACCGTGACCACGATAGCAGGACCCATTGCTGTCCTTCACACCGTGGCAGCTGAACTACCCGAAATTGGGCGTCTACCATTCGTCACACGACTTGAGAATTCGCATTCACTCAGCGTTGATCTGGAAAGTGGCGTACCCGACACTGGGGCGCCGCAAGTGTGGAACGAGGTAAAGGATCCGGATGGTCGCAATGTAACTGGTGCAGGAGTAATCGTTGGCTTCGTTGATACAGGCATTGACACGGCACATCCAGATTTCACCTTCCCTAATGGAACAACAAAGATTCTTTACGTATGGGATCAGACAACCCCCGGCCGCCCGCCAACTGGTTTCAACTACGGCTACGAGTGCACATCGGCTGACATCCAGGCGAAGAATTGCCCTGAAACCGATACATTCGGCCACGGAACACACGTTGCCGGAATAGCTGCAGGTTCCGGCATGGCTACCGGGAACTTTACTGGAGTAGCTCCGGGCGCGAGCATAATTTTCGTAAAGAGCGGGTATGGCGTTTGCAACGGCTCAAGTTGGAACTTTGACACGGCACATATTCTAGACGGAGTAAGTTACATAGTGAAAAAAGCTAACCGGCTCGGGATGCGTTCGGTCATAAGTTTGAGCTTGGGAGGCAACATCGGCGCCCATGATGGAACTGATCCGTTCGAACTTAGCCTCGACGCTATTGTGAAAGCAGGAACACCGGTTGTTGTTGCTGCAGGCAATGATGCACGAGACAACGCCCACATACGAGGACAGCTGTCTCAAGGAAACAACGTAACATTCCATTTAGAGGTCCAGAAAACAACGGTTGACCTTCAGATAGATGTGTGGTATTCGCCACAGGATCAAATAAACGCCAGTCTAACAACGCCGGATGGACAAGACTACTCCGTCCCAACAGTGTTAGGAGGTGTGTTAAGCAATTCGGGCAACGTAACAACCACAACGAGTTCCTCGAACAACGGCAAGGAACTGTACCTCGAAGTCAACTCAACCAGCAGCCTTCGAACCACGGGTTGGAGCGTGACCCTCAAGGGGAATCAAATTCACTCCCAAGGTTTCTGGGATGCATGGACCGACGCGGTAACCTGCTCATTTCCAGGAGCGTTCTTCCTTCCAGGGGATGGATATAGTATCGACTCCCACGACACGGTGGACATACCTGGTACGGCGAAATATGTCCTAACAGTTGGTGCTTACATAACAAACCCTTCATGGATGGGAATGAATGGCCAGACCTATGGCCGCACAGACATACCTGCAGGCGGAATCGCATCCTTCAGCTCGCTTGGCCCTACCAGGGACGGAAGAATCAAACCAGACGTGGTGGCACCGGGTGCGCTCATCGCATCCGCCAGAGCAAGTACGATACCCAGGCTAGACAGCGACCCTGACGCGTTCCACAGAATCCTAGCAGGAACGAGCATGGCAACACCACATGTGGCTGGAACCATTGCCCTGCTGCTTCAGTACGAACCGCACGTACAGGCCATAGACGTTCCAGGGATATTGGAACAAACAGCTCGACTTGACGCAAACACGGGTGAGCTTGTAGGCGGATCCCCGACCTGGGGCTTTGGAAAAGTGGATGCTCGCGCTGCTACAGGCTTGTTCCGGTTGACCCTGATTACTAACGGAATTCCAACCTCTATCGTCGTCCCAGTTCACGTGGATGGCACCCAAAATCTAGAAACCTCAGGCGGTTGGATTCACTTGTATTTCTCGAAGGGAACCACGCACCTGATTTCCTCAGATGCGCAAATTCAGGGTGGGCCTGGGACCCGATACGAACTCGCGGATGGAGGTTTTCGGGTGTCAGCGAGTTCCCTGATAATGCTGAATTACTCGATTCAATACTTGCTCACCGTGAATTCACGTTATGGCCCTACGTTAGGTGAAGGTTGGTACAATGCAAATGCGACAGCAAAAATTGGCGCGCCAGAACATGTATTCGCTGGTGGATTGTTGAGCTACTTGAGCGCAGAATATGATTTAGCCTACTGGGTCGGAGATGATGGTGGAATTGTCTCGAACTCCGTGGTCATGAATGAACCAAAGAATGTAACAGCAGTTTACGTATTGACGTTTCCTGTCGAAACGTTTGTAGTGACTATGGTGATCCTAGTGGCGATTCTTTTCTCTGTAGTTTTGGTCGCGAGGAAATGGATGAGTTAGCGCGATCGCTTTATCTTCTCTTGAGCATTACGTCAGAGCCCTCGACGCGAACATCAAACGGCACTTCGTCCTTCACAGGAGGAGGACCAACCACTTTTCCGGTTGTAACATCAAACTGGCCGCCATGCCACGGGCAGGTGACCGTACTCCCCTCAAGCTCCCCTTCATCAAGCGGCCCACCCCTGTGCGTGCAGGTGTTTGTCAGCGCATGAAGCTTCCCGCCAACATTCGCCACCAGAACATCTTCGCCGCCAAAAACAACCTTCTTCAACGAACCAGCTGGGAAATCGTCCACTCGGCCGACCTTTACATACCCTTCACTCATTTTGGTTCAACTGCTCAACGCTATATTCGACTAGCTTTATGAATTCAGCGGAGACGCAAAGATATATTCACGCGACCCATTCCGAACTGAACGCATTGAATATTTGATTTCGATAGGGAAATGAGGGAGAACAACCTGTCACCCGAAAAACAAACTCAACGCTTCGAATTCCTAAAACAAAAATTCCAGGAGTACTACAAGGCCGCTAGTCCTTCCCTCAAACCGCCACCAGCGATGACTGAACGCGAATTCGGGTTCCTGCTTTTCCCCCAAAAAATAATGGTACGGCACAAAGCCTTTCACGACTTTGAAACCTTCACTGATTCACTCCTCTCGCTGGCTCCTTCAGACGTCTACTATTCCACGGCGTACTATGCACACCCCGACCTTGAGATGGATCAAAAAGGTTGGAAGGGCTCAGATCTTGTCTTCGATGTTGACGCGGATCACATAGACACCCCATGCAAAGAAACACATGACATGTGGGTTTGCACCAAGTGCAAGGAAACTCGAAGAGGTAAGAAACCAATAAAGTGCCCTAAATGTGGAGCCGAAAAGATAGATGAAAAACCTTGGCTCTGCGTCCGATGCCTTATTGCCGCAAAAGAAGAAGTCCTGAAACTAATCGAGTTCCTCTCAGAAGACTTCGGGATCGAGTCTGACCAAATGCACCTCTTCTTCTCCGGCCACAGAGGCTATCACCTCCACATCATCTCCGACACGCTGAAGACCTTGGACGACCTGCAAAGGAAGGAAATAGTGGACTATGTCCTAGCCCTAGGACTGGACCCAGCCGAGCAAGGCCTGTATCAGGACCTTCTAGAAAACAGGCACCCAATCGTGGTCGGACCAGACCTGACGGACCCAGGGTGGCGCGGCAGGCTCGCCCGTGGAGTATACCAAATCCTAACGGAATGGAATCAACAGCAGTTGGCTGAGCTCGGATTCACACGCGGCGCTGCCAATCAGATTCTAAACGACCGTGAGACAATTAAGAAGGAGTGGTCGAGAAAAATGCTTTGGAGCTCTTTTCAGGACAAGTGGCACATAAACGAGAAAGTTTGGAGGAACATCGTTGAGAAAGCCATGAGCCTCGTCGCCCTACCAGCCCAAATCGATACAGTCGTGACCACAGACATCCACAGATTAATCCGGATGCCGGAAACCCTGAACGGCAAGACAGGGCTCAAGGCTTCCGCAGTTGAAATGGAACGCCTCGAAGAATTCGATCCCTTCTACGAACCGGTGGTCTTCGAAGGAATCCAGAACGTTCAGGTCACCGAAGCCCCTGAACTCAGGCTGCGCGACCAGAACTACGGGCCATTCGCTGACGAGAAAGTTGAATTACCCCTAGCCGTCGCAATCCTACTCATAGCTAAGGGTGTCGCATCCCCGGTGAACTAATCGTGTACAACGACCTCTACAAGGCTTGGAAAACGGAAAAGGCCTCCAAGAAGCCCCAGCCACTGCCGCGCGACTTTTACCAACGGGCCACTGGCTACCTAAAGGGATTGGAAGACGACTCAGCTGCAGGCGATACACGCACAATCCAAGGCCGCCTACTTGTTGACGAGAAAGAAATTGTGCGACGCCTCCTTGACGAAATTAAGCAAACGAGACTCCATAAGATTGTCAACGCAGCAAGAGATGGCACAACAATTAGCAAGGATGATCTAACGGATGAGGAAAGAACGCTCGTGGAAGAGTTCAATGAATCCCTCTCAACTTACAAGGAATTTGAGACAACGAAACAGGCTGGTGCCCCACCCGCAGATCTAATAGAACTGTCAGTCGTCAGGTTCCTGAATGACATTCCCGAAATTGTCGGAGTTGACTTGAAGATATATGGTCCATATAAGAAAGAAGACGTCGGTTCCCTTCCAAACCAAAACGCCCAAGCGCTTATCAAACAAGGCCTCGCGAAGGAAATTGACGTTAGGCGCGTTCCTCATCTTTCGCCGGAAAAGTTGACCTAACAACTCCATCAACAATAAATAGCGCACGCACGGCTAGGTGGCGAACCTAGGGTGAACAGTATGAAGGCCCCTAAACAGATTCGAACTTATTGCCCGAAATGCAAATCGCATACTGATCACCAAGTTTCACTGTACAAGAAAAGCAAGGAACGCGCAATGTCTGACGGAGCAAGACGGCAGGCACGAAGGAAACATGGCTATGGCGGACAAAAGTTTCCGGAACTAAAGCGCACCGCAAAGACAACCAAGAAGCAGTTGCTGAGGCTCAGCTGCAGAACCTGCAACTCTGAGGTCTACCGACTTGGAATTAGACTTCGGAAACTCGAAATCACCTAAGGGAAATTAGCTGCCCGATCACGGGCCCGAAGCGTTTCAAATCGCCAGCTCGGCCTTTACCATTCCGAAACAGAACGCCATAACACTTATGTTACCTGCTTCCATTTGCCTCGTCCTTCACAAGAGTCTTGAGTGAGCGAACATGGTTAAGGGAGAGCTGATTCCAAAACCGAAAAGTAACTTCGTTAGAATCAAATGTGCTAAATGCGGAAACGAACAAGTGATATTTGATAAGCCTTCAATCCCCGCGCGATGTTCGGTCTGCGAAGAAATTTTGACTGAACCAACTGGCGGAAAAGCGAAAATTAAATCAGAAGTCGTGCAGATTCTCGGATAGGAAAGTAAATGTCAGTAACACCACGATACCCAGAGGTCGGCGACTTAGTTGTAGCGTCTGTCACAAGGGTTGTGGATTACGGGGCGTACGTTAAGCTTGACGAGTATGACGGCGTCGAAGGTCTAATTCACATCTCAGAGATCGCAAGCACATATGTGAAGAATATCAGGGTTCATGTGAGGGAAGGTCAGAAACTCGTTCTGAAGGTCCTCCGCGTCAGCCCCCAACGGGCTCAAGTCGACCTCTCGCTTCGCAGGGTCACCGGGCGAGAAAAATCCGAGAAGATGCTCGAATGGAAGAAGGTGAAGAAGGCTGACTCGATCATTAAGGGCGCAGCTGAACGGCTGAAAGTCGGCGAAGAAGATGTATCCAAAGTCAAGTCGATCATCTATGAGAAATTCGACAACCCCTTCGACGCATTCGAAGAAGCTACAGATGAAGGCGAGGAAATATTCAGTAAACTTGGCATAAGCGAAGATTGGGCCAAGGTACTCACGGAAGTGGCCCGGAGCAAGATTAGGTTAGAAAAAGCGAAGGTCACTGGAACCGTAGAGCTGACCTGCACCAAGACAGAAGGAGTAGAGGCGATTCGCCAAGCTCTGCGCGGAGCGAAGAAGGTTAAGAAATCCCGCGGAACCACCATCAAGATTTACACGGTAGGATCGCCGCGTTACAGGCTAGAAGTTAGGAGCAAGGAAATAACGGACGCTCAGGCAACACTAAACCTAGCGATTGACGAGGCGTTGAACGGGATCAAAGGCCTCGGCGGCGAAGGGCGCAAACTGAATTGAAATGGCTCCTAAGAAAATGCCCTAACTGCAAAACCTACACACTGAAACAGACCTGCCCAAAATGCGGAACGTCAACCGTTACACCACATCCACCAAAGTTTTCTCCGCATGACAAATATGCCCGGCTACGTCAACCGGCGAGAAACTGAACCCTAGAGTGAAGAGACTGGAAGGCAACTCTATTGGTCATGGCTTATTGACGGTAACGACCGCCGTGGCTGGGTTGTAATTTCCGTTTCCCGGCCAGGTGGCAGTTAGCCTGAAGCTCCCAGAGACGTTAACCGTCCACGTGAAGTTCACGGTTGGGGAACTCATGATTACATTGGTAATCGGAACAAAGGTCTTGTTGTCGAGGCTGTATGACACAGTAACGTTGGCTCCACTGACAAACGGTGACATTTGAACCGTCACCGTAACGTTCTGTCCTACCGTCGTTCTATTAGATGATGTTAAGATACTCAGGGCAACGTTTGCCGCAGCCACAGTAAGAGTTTGAGGCGCGGTCGAAGTCTCTGCGTATGGTCCCTGAGCACCAAGGTAGTGGGCTCGGACAAGGTAACTTCCAGATGGCAGGTCAGGTGTCCAAGAGTAACGATACGTCCCGTTTGAGGAAACAGGCGCCGTGTGTATTTGCAGCCAAGATTGACCACTGTCATCGGAATATTCCAAATTCACTTGTGGGTTACTAATTGTCAGCGGATTTCCTGAGGAATCGGTGAGATTTCCAGCAAAGACCACTTGTCCTCCGTATGTTGCGTTGCCATTTATTGGCTGCATGGTTAGGCGAAGTGGTTTCACATTTTTGAATTGATACAAGAATACGAAGTTGTTCGTCGAAGAGAAAACACGCGTAAAGTATGGGGAAGGCTGCTCAGTACCCGAAGTTGTTGAGAAAGCCATCATGTAACCGAGCATGGTGTGGTCGTTAAGCTGGTTGTTTGCCGCAATCGTATTGTTACTCACGATCTTCCCGCTCGAGTCCATTAGCACTTGAGCATAACTCGCACTGGTACTACCACTCTGAGTGCCGGTAAGGGTTTCTGTGTAGATGACCTTGTAATTGTTCCACATTGTGTTGTTTCCGATTCGTGCCATCCAGTACCATTTCCCATCCTCGCCGAATCCTTGGTAACCTCCTTGAGTACCCCCTGATGGGGTGATGAAGATGGCCACATATGAAACGTTGTACCGCGCGAGGTTAGGGACCGCCATAGTTGTATTGTCAAGGAAGGTTTGAGCTATCATGGCTATCTGTGTGGAGTTTTGGGTACCGTTGTCTGCGAGGGTTCTCCGTTCGCCTAACGCAGTTATCCAGTATCCGTAGTCCCACCAAGCGAAAATAACCGATCCTGGAGGTGTGTTCTGCCGCATCCACGAGAGCGCCTCAAGCCAATCTGCATACTTCAATTCCTGTCCTGTTGCCGGAGCGGTGGGAATACTTGAAGTGACGATTGTTGCGGGTTGGTATGAACCGCGCACCGCGGTCCAGAAGGTTGGAAGTATGGCTATGAGAAGGATTAGGAATATGGCGACGCCAAACTCTCGGCCAATTCTACTTATCACTCGAATCTTATGCTTTGGATAGATCACGGCCTCGCGCACAATGTCAACTGCAGGTTTCCCAAGTTCCACGGTCCCGATGGCGGCTAAGAGACAGAATGCGGGAGCAAGGAGCAAGGTCAGACGGACGAAGGATGCCGCAAAATAGACAGCGGTGACCCCCCAAAGAAGTACGAAGATATCGTCGTTCCTAGCCCTTTGCAAGATGAAAATAAACCCGAACAAAATCAGAAAAATAAGGGCTCCAAACTCGTAGAAGAATGACCCCCATGTTGCTGGTTGGTGTTCAGCAACACTCTGAATTATCGGAACATCACCGCGAACAAACGGGTCTATTACCGCGTAGAATTTGCCATACGGGAGGGAGACCACGTGCAAATAGGAAAGGACACTTACTACGATTATAGTTGCGAATGCCACCGTCGCTAACGCGTAAATCTGATGCATCCTGCTTGTGATGTATGTCGACGCCTCGCGAGCAAGTAGAATTACCTCGCCAACTGGAATTACAAGCCAAGTGATATCAGTGAGGGTCCCAAAACCCAATTTCGGTACTAAGAAGGGCGTAAAGAGCAAAAATATTCCCATAGCCACAGAATAGCTTAGGAAGAGTTTCTTCGAGGAACGTCCCAAGATCCCCAAGACGACTGCGTATAGAACTATCAGGTCAAGCGGGAAGAGGGATCCTGCCCACTCGGCAGCCAAGTAGAAGAGTGAAAACCCAGTCAAGGTAGCGTATATCAGCGTCTTACGAGTCGAAGAAGTTGGCAGAGTTGACCTCCTGAAGAACAGGAAAATCAGAACCATCAACAGAATGCCAAGCGGCTCATGACGGAGAAAACCAAGTTGAGTTCGACCAATACTGCTGGGATTCAAAGCCAAAAACAGGGCGGTGAACATTCCCGCGCCCTTTCCCCAGAAGTCCTTCCCAAGAAAGTAAGCAGCTAGAACGGTCAAGGTTCCCGCGACAACAGGAAAGACTACTGCGACCGAAAACACGGTTACGTTTACGCCCACATAATTCAGGAACATTGTAATAGCCGCCACGACGAATGCTACACCGTATAGATTCCACGTTGGCATATCCGCGCCGTATGGAAACCAACTCATCGTGTCATGCCACCCAAACCAGGCTAGAAAGCCGTGATCGACTACATACTGCGCCATGCGCCATTGCAAGTATGGGTCGAATTCGTTTAGGAAGAAGCCCCAGCGAATCGGCATTATTCGAACTGCCACTGCTATTAGGACGATCAAGCTAACTACAGTTGCTTCGATGACTGTTCCTCGAGAAATGCCGGAGAGAATTTTGCGGGTCCCTTCAACACGCCCGGCAAGTGCTTCGCGGTTAACATATTTCCCCAAGAAGCCACGAAGCTTCCTGAGCGCTTGCCGAGTAGCTGACATTCGTCCACCTACAGATTTTTCAGACTACTTTTAGTGTGTTATAAAAGGTTGGTGAGCCATAATACGAATACATTGTGTCGTGTCGGATGCGGATTGACCCGATTGGGTGATAATCAGTTCCGCTGGCCGCCTGCGAACAAACTCCTCTAATTCTCTGCGGGATGAACAAGAACAGGCTCACTTTACCTTCGAGTTTTCTTGCAGCCTTTCGAGTGTCAGCGGCGGTGGTCTTTTCCTTGAGCGGAATATGCATTACCTCATAACCAATGGCTGCCGCAATCGCTTCTTTCTCCCCCATTTCGCCAGGACAAGGGAACACCCTCACTCTGGGAAGGTTACGTTTCATTGCATTAAGCGTCCGAATAGAACACTCCGATGCGGCCGAATGACCCCACGTCACAATGCTTCGTTCCAGACTTAGCTCCAACCGTCCCTTGAGGTCGACGCTGCCGTCGATTTCTGCGATGGGATTCACTATCAGGCCTATAATTGGAACCTTTATGCTTAGGTCGACCTCTCGCAAGCCCTCGCTTGTCAAACTAAAAGCCTCATACCGTTAAGAAACCAAAGACCTGTCTGGATGTTGAGCTAATCCCAAGAAATCGTGGCTGATGAAATGGCGAACACATTCGTTAGGTGCCCTGCCTGCTGGAAAGCAAACACCTCGGATGCCAGGTATTGCATTGATTGCGGATCAATACTGAATCCTGTCTACTGTTCTTCTTGCGGGACCAGCAACCCCGAAGGCTTGAAGCAGTGTCTAGAATGTGGAAACCCGATGCCTACCTTAACGGGCATACGTTGGAATCCGATTGTCACCGTCCTGCGGCCGACTTCAGCAATGACCAATGAGGTCCAATCAACCGTTTAGATAGCTGTGGAGCCGGAAGCGACCCCCGACGAGGCCCCAACCCGAGACTTTCGGTCGCGCCTTAGGGAAAGAATCAGGCATTAAGAACATTTGTTGACGCTGCCTAGTTCTTTCTTGAATAACCGTACTTGCTTGGGTCATAGAATGGGGGTTTGACTATTTTCCCTTCCTCTCGCCGATTTCGCACTTCAATTCCGAGGACGGCGCCCTCGCTGGCAATTTCGTGGCTAACGTATCCCATTGCGATGCCCCTGTTCAGAAGGGGTGATAGGGTTCCGCTTGTGACACTTCCGACAGTTTTCTCCTGGTGAGTGATGGTAAAACCGTGCCTTGGAATGACACGCCTCGTCGTTACTAAGCCGATGCGTGTTCTCGGCGTTCCCTTTTCCTTGATTTCCTGCAGTCTTTTCTTGCCGATGAATTCTTTGTGCAGTCTTACGACGAAGCCTAGCTTCGCCTCGTACGGGTTCGTATTCTCGTCCATGTCGGTACCGTATAGGCAAAGCCCAGCTTCCAAGCGTAAGAGGTCTCTGGCCCCTAGTCCGCATGCCTCAAGGCCGTACGGTTTACCAGTCTGCAAGATCCGATCCCAAACCATTCGACCCTTCTCAGATCCACCTACAGGGGAATCCCAAACAAATAATTCGAACCCGTCCTCCCCGGTGTAGCCAGTTCTTGAAACCAAGGCCTTAGTCCCAGCAATCTCAGCCCATGCGCATCCGAACCGAGAAATTGTGTCGAGTTGAATGCTACTCAGTTCTTGCATTACGGAGATTGATTTCGGGCCTTGCACAGCGAACATCGCAACGTCATCCGATACATCTTGGATGTCGGCGTTTAGGCCTCTGGCGGAGGCTAGAATCCAATCGTAGTCTTTAGAGCGGTTCGCCGCATTGTAGACTATAAGGTGCTCGCGTTCTTGCAGCCGGAAAACCAACACATCATCCTTGATTCCACCTTCAGGGTTGCACATGAGCGAGTACTGCCCGTGGCCGTTGCCAAGGGATGCAACGTCATTTGTAGTTACAGTGTCAAGTAATTTTTGTGAATCTTTACCTCGAATTAACGCACGACCCATGTGGCTTACGTCGAAAATTCCTGCAGCGTTCCTAACAGCCAGAGACTCGGGTATGATCCCTTTGAACCAGAGAGGCAGATTGAAACCTGCGAACTCAGCCAGATGTCCGTTTTTCTCATGGAACTTTTGCAGCTGCACATCTTTGAGCAAGCTATTTCGCTCTTACAACTGCGTAGCCATAGTCGGACTAGGCCGTTCCTTCGTATGGAACTATCTTCACTTTCTCAGTTGCGAAATCTAGCTTCTTCTTGCACTGTGGGCAGATACCGTTGTGCCGTTGTATGATTTCCGTTGGTGTTTCAAGTTCAAGCCCATGATACAGAATCGAGCCGCAGGCTTCACAAATAATCTTCTGTGGCATGCTTGACCACGCTAGCCAAGCGGGGCAGAAGCAAGGTAACATATTTTAGCCTCGTGGTCATTCCCAATGCCAGTGCTGTAGAATATGCTGGAAAGCCTTCGAATCAAACTGCGCAGACTGTCATGGAGGTTACAACGAATCTTCACAAACCTCAGTTATTCGCTGAAGATTTTCAGGTCGCCCGCTGCACGAAGGATGAAGCCATCGACAACGGTTATGGTCATAGCAACTCTTGTTTTCGTCGGTTTCATTCTGGCTGGAGGCGTCTACGACATAATGGAACGCCCGATCTCGCTGCTCCCATCACCTACAGGATATTCAGTCGTAATTAAGGGAACCTTGGGACAGCAGACTCTGAACGAGAGCTTGATCGCAGCATTCCTTTACATGCTTGGCCTCGGAGGACTGTACATGCTGCTGCGGAGTACGAGATTTGCCTACAGGCCGCGCAACGCCTACCTTCTGCTCATACTAGGCACGCTTACTGTACTCCTCGTCGTGTTCTACTCGAATGCGCTGATTAATGCCAAGATCGGCGGCTGACGACATTAGGTCACCAATAGGCCGACTTGAGCCCCAAGAAGTACGCGGCAACATTTGTTAGAAAATGAATGGGCGGAGTTACTAACAGCGTTATTGCGATAGCGCCCCAACCGATCCCGTAAAACGGAGAAACAAACAGTAGTGCTCCAAGGACAAAGTCTAGTTGGTCTACCCCTGGAAATGCGCCGCCCGGCTTAATCTTCAGCCTTCTTTTCAGAAACGCGCCAACCAAGTCACCAAAGAGCGCGCCTAGTGACGCCAAGAATGCGATGGGCAATAGATTCTTTGAGAACAACGTGTACCCGAAAACACCTACTATGGCACCAACCATTAGGCCACTCAGAAATCCTCGTACAGTCTTATTGTCACCAAAAATCCTGTTCCCATCAGGAAGAGACTTGCCGAAATCTATTGGTAGGCCTCCGCCAAAAATCACCGGAGCGCCGTTCGCGCAGTAAGCTGGCCCAATTATAGAGAGTGCGGAAATCCAATCCTGCGTTGAAGGCCACAAGCCGTCCACCAATAGCAGAAGCCGCTAGCATTTGACTTATGGAAATAAGACTTAGGCCGGAACATCCGACAGCCCATTCTCGCCCAGTGCGACTAGGCAGTTACTCCTCGCAACATCTGAGCCCCGTATTCTCTCCAAAACAAACTCCTTGACGCTCGTTTTGGGAGTGTTTCTAAGCCTGAGAATCGTCTGCGGAAAATGGAACAATGCCCTTCGGGCTACGGGCTCGATATCTCCTCCGGGCGATGTTAGGCGAGCGTGAACTTGACTTGTGAGTATGCAGGCAACCTTTCGTGATGAAGATATTTCGTCCAAGTACGCAACCTGTCTGCTAAGGTCCCTGTTCAGACTGAAAATGCTCTCCGAGCTTGGGAATGAAGCGCGGTAGAGCGAGCTCATGGAATCAACAACCACCAATCCAAGAGATGGCGTGACATAGTTCTCGAGCGATTCAATGATCCTTCTCTGCTCTGAGAATGTCTCGGGCAAGAAGAGCAGGATTAATTGGCTGATTTCTTTAGACTCCGCCCCGGCGATCTGATGAAACCTCTGTTGGGTGAAAGAATGGTCGCAATCTAAGTATAGTACTTTGAGGCCTCCCTTGGCCGCGGCTATTGCTGCCTGAATCACTGTAGTTGTCTTGCCGGTAGCCGCTTCGCCATAAATTAACGCCATCCCTCCTTTTGCGAAGCCCCCCTGAAGCAGCTTGTCCAAACCTTTGCAACCAGTTGGGATTCTTTCTTGAGCTGCTGGCAATGAGAGCATCCTCATGATGTGCGGAGAGGTTGCTTATTTGCTGTCCACTTGCGGGAACGCAGTATCGCCGAATTACCCGGGCGTTGCGGGGAGTGGCCTATTCTTGACTTGACATTAATTCCTTTACAATTGCGCGAGGTCTGGCGGCGTCAAGTAGGCGTGTGAATTGTTTGATCCAGAGTGGGTAGAGGTGTAGTTTACCGTAGAAGAATTCTTCGAAGACCAGGTTATCTAGCAGGCTTATGGCTCTGCGAACTCTCGAATATCCGTAGACCGTTGAGAGCCGGTCGACATTATCGAGGGAGGGTAGGCTCATGAATTCTGAAGCGATTGTTTCGTATACTTGCTTCTGCTCTTGACCCTCTTGTAGCCTTCGTACCTGTAGTTTTCGGAGAGCCAGTCGCTTAAACACCCGCGACTGCTGCAGTCGCTCTTCGAGGGCGGAGTTGTTCGGTAGATTCATGCGGGTTTCAGTGCCAGTATTCGTATGCAAGGATTTTTAAATTAATGCATGAACGATGGAAGAACGGTCCCCCCTTCCTGTGGAGTCTTTATTTCTTCTTGGTAACTTCCTCGAGGAATCCCACGTAGCCTTCTGCATCCATCAAGGTCTTCAGGTCGTCTGGCAGACGTGAAGGCTTAACTATTACAATCCAACCGGCCCCGTACGGGTCTTGGTTCACGAGTTCAGGTGATTCGACCAAATTTTCATTGCGCTCGACAACTTCACCAGAAACTGGTGAATAAAGTTCGGATACGGCTTTTACTGATTCAACTGTTCCGAATGTAACGTTCTGAGTTAAGGCCTTCCCTACATTGGGCAGATCTACGTACACAACTTCGTGAAGCGATTTCTGCGCATAATCCGTTATTCCGACACGGCATTTCTCATTCTCCAGCTTCATCCACTCATGCTCTTTAGTGTAGTACAATCCCTCACGTACTTCGGAATCGGCAACTTTCAACACCGAATCCTCACGGCGCACGTGATGAATCGATAGCGTATTTAGGAATATGCTCTGAATTCATGGGCTACAGAACCGAAAGCGAACGAATCGATCCTTCCAAGATGATTTCTATTTATGCGATACATGCTTGCGCCCAATAACACGCTGATTATCCGAGGACCGGCTTCTTTTCGTCTTCTGGACGGAGACGCTGAGGTTCTAGGCACCTTGTTAAGCCGAGATCGCAAATTGGCCATTGGACGAGAAAAGCAACTTCCCGTGGAAGCGAGAACCGAAGTAGACTTAGAAATCTTGCTTGGCAAGTCTGGAGAGATCTTCGAGATTGAAGGGAGCACCATACCCGCTTCGTGGAAGATGACTGCCGAGGCCTTGGCTGAAATGGAGCAAGGGAAGGTTATGGTGGTTGGCATGACGGATGTTGGCAAAAGCACGCTCTGCACATACCTAACCAACAACTTGTTGCAGCGAGGACTGAGTTCTGCTGTCGTGGACGCGGATATAGGGCAATCAGACATTGGGCCTCCCACAACGATAGGAAGTTCTGTCCCTACAGCTTCCATCTCATCGCTCGTTGACCTCAAGCCGGAAGCCATCATTTTCATTGGCCACACAAGCCCCAGCCAAGTCGAAACGAAAATCATCGACGGCCTGAAACGGCTTTCTAACCGCCGCCAAGATTCACTTACAATCATTAACACCGATGGTTGGGTCCTTGACCCTGAAGCAATCTCGTATAAAATCAGAATGATCGCAGCAACTAAACCCGACCTCGTAGTTGGACTGGCTAACGGAACAGAGCTTCAACCTATTCTATCCGGGTCGGGGGCGCGGTCACTGAGTATTGATACCGCCAAGGAAGTGTTAGCACGTTCTCGAAGCGACAGACGCGAGATTCGTACTGCGAGCTACCGAAGGTTCCTAGAAGGAGCAAGCACAAGAGCGGTCTCTTTGCAAGGGGTTAGTATTTCAACACCCAAAGGTTTCCCTCAGATTCAGGGATCCAAGGCACGTGAACTGAGTAACCTAATCGTCGGCCTCCTAAACGATGATGGTTACATGCTTCAGATCGGCGTTCTCATGGGCCTTGGAAACGGTACAGCCAGAGTATATTCCAGATCTGTCGAAGCTGTTCGCAAAATAGAAGTGGGGTATGTCAAATTGTCGACGGCCGGAATCGAACTCGGATATTTTGAATGACGGTGACCTACTGAAACGATTATCCTTTAATGAAACAAGTACCAACACTCAGTCAAATTCTGGTCGAGTGCATATGCGTTGAGTACCCTTGAAGAGTATAGGAAGCAGATTCGAGAAACAGACAAGCAACTCCTCTTCTTAATCAAAGACCGGTTGATGCTTGGCGATAAGGTCGCTGTGATTAAGGAAGGCAAAGGCCTGCCCACCATAGACGCAGACGCGGAACAGGCGACTATGGACAACCTGACACATTTGGCTAAGGACCTCGGAATCAGCATTCCCTTCGCTAGGAGGTTAGGAGAGCTACTTATCGAAGAAACCGTAAGCGTACAAAACCGGGCACGGCCCACACAGTCGAAAGACCAGCTCCTGAAGGAAATCTTTGAACTCACTCAGAAGCTGATGGCCCAAGGCGAACGGGTAACGCGATTCGAGATTGGCGAACCAAACTTCCCACCGCCCCCGCAAGTAGTTCGAGGTTTAAGCGAAAGCTTTCGGAAGAAGAAAGTAATCGGTTACGGCCCAGCCGCCGGCTTGCCCGAATTGAGGAAGGCCTTAGCGGAGGAGCTGAGTGAACGGCATAGCGTCCAAATTGAACCTGACCAAGTACTAATAGTGCCAGGTGGAAGGTTCGCAATTTTCGCCACCATCACCAGCTATGTCTCTCCACTGGAACGCGTCATCATACCCCAACCCGCCTGGCCAGCATACGAGGAATGCGTGAACTTCGCAAGAGGCCGAGTTATTCCTCTGAATACGACTCTTGAGAATGGATGGGAAATAGACATTGGACAACTTGAGTCTGAACTACACAAAGGAGCTCGGATGCTAGTGGTTAACAGTCCCAGCAACCCAACTGGCAAGGCGATAGGCAAGAAAAAGTTTGAAGAAATAGTTGACATCGCCCGCAGGTACGAAACAATGATTCTTTCTGACGAAGTATATGACAGGTACGTCCGGTCTCCAACACCGAGCATACTTGAGACCGACTATAGCAACGCGGTCTACATCAACAGCTTCTCCAAGCAGTTCAGTCTAACAGGGTGGCGAATAGCCTACATAGTAACGACGAAAGAGAAAGCAATGCGGATTCGGCGCGTCATCCAGACGGCGATAACCTGCGTTCCAGAATTCATACAGCGAGCAGCTCTCGTTGCCATTAAGAAGGCGCGTCGTGACGCTCAACGTAATGTTGGTGCGATAATGAAGAAAGTGGATCTCACATGCCGCGAACTCGGCAAAATAGATGTTTCTTTCTACAGACCCGATGGCGCCTTCTATGTTTTCCCGAAAGCGAATAAACCGAATTTTGATTCAGTTAAATTCGCCAAGCAACTCCTAGAGCAACACCGGATAAGCATTAGTCCAGGACAATCCTTTGGGGAATACCCAGCATTCTTCAGGCTAGCCGTCTCTCTGCCGGAACCACAGATTCCAGGTGCGATAAAGGCTATCGGAAGGGCAATAGAATCATGGCCGTAGCAACCGTCATCGGCGGAGCAGGCCGAATGGGTAGCTGGTTCGCGGGTTTTCTTAGGAAAAACGGTTACCGCATCATTATCTCTGACAGCAACAAACACTTGGCAAGGCATATCGCCCGAAAAGAAGGATTCCAGTTCCTCGAGGACCCCAAGCTTGCTGTTCAACTAGCACAGTTAGTGGTCCTCGCGACGCCCACCGAGACCACTAAGAGCATTTTGAAAACAATCGAGCCGAATCTCTCTCGCAGCTGCCTTCTCGTGGAAATTTCATCAATCAAGGAGCCCGTCAGAGCAATACTTCAAGATATGAAAAAGCGTGGTATTGCCGTCCTCAGCATTCATCCCATGTTTGGCCCTGGAATCAAGAACCTCGCTGGAAAAACAATCATAACAACTCTGCTTCCACGCAGCACGATTGCCACGAAAAAGTTTCTTTCCCTCTTCCGAAAGAAAGGCGCCAGGATCATAAGAAGTGACTTTGATCAGCATGACAAATACGCTTCGATCACATTGGCCCTGCCTCATTTCATAAACATCGCATTAGTCAACGCCCTGAGATCTTGTGGGCTCGGGCCGAACCAACTAAGGACATTCTCCGGTACAACATTTAGACTCCAGTTACTTATCGCTGAAGCGCTTTACCAGGAAGACCTTTTCAACGAAGCTTCAATTTTGATGGAGAACAAGCATTCATTACAGATGTTGAAGACTCTTGTGAAATACAACAATAGAACACTCTCGATGCTTGGCAGGGGGACGAAGCGAAAGTTGCTTCAAGATCTTGAGAAAGGACGTGATTACCTTCTAAGGGACTCGATGTTCCTCGGCGTGTACGGCCGCTTCAATGCGGCTGTTGAAGCTTCGAGCCTTGACTAATTTCATCTACACGTTTTTGCCGAGAACACGGGGGATCTCACCGGCCCGAAGGCAATAATCGATTAGGACGATTGCGACCGCCGCCTCGACAACTGGAACTGCTTTCGGCACTATGCACGGGTCATGCCGGCCTGTCACCTGCACCGTAGTATCCTGCATTTCCTTTAGGTTAACTGTTTTTTGTTCCTTCGGTATTGACGAGGGCGGCTTGAATGCAACACGCACCACAATGGGCATGCCGTTCGATAACCCACCCAGTATCCCCCCCGCATTATTCGTCAGTGTCTCAACCCTGCCCTTCCGTACTGCGTACGAATCGTTATTTTCAGACCCCTTAACCGCAGATGCCTGAAAGCCTAAACCCACTTCGAAGCCCTTGACAGCCGGAATGCTGAAAGCGATCTTAGCGAGGTCTGCGTCAAGGCTGTCGAAGAAAGGTTCCCCAATCCCTGTCGGCACTCCTTCCGCGATGCATTCCACGACTCCGCCGAGGCTGTCTCCTTCGTTTCGTATTTTCATGATAGCTTCTTTCATTTTCTCAGCGGTTTCTGGGTCAGCGCATCGTACTGAGTTTGAGTAAGCGTTTCGCTTTATGATTTCACTTGGTAATCGGCGATCCACCTTGATTGTGTGAATCTGAACTGTGTGTGCGAAGACTTCGACACCGATCGTGCGCAATAATTTCTTCGCGATCGCCCCTGCCATGGTAATTGGGACGGTCATTCTACCGCTGGCGCGGCCGCCGCCTCGAAGATCGTTGAAGCCTCCGTACTTGATTCTGGTTGGATAATCGGCGTGTCCCGGCCTCGCGACGAACTTCAACTTCTCATAATCCTGGGACCTAACGTCCTTATTCCAAGTGAGCATAGCGACTGGGGCTCCAGTAGTGTAACCCTCGAAGACTCCTGAGAGGAGCTGGACCTCGTCCTTCTCGCGCCGAGCTGAAGTCACACTGGGGTCAGGGGGCATTCTTCGCTCAAGTTCGATTTGAATGTCCTCGACGGTGAGCTGAAGACCAGAGGGGCATCCATCAACGACAACTGCAACGCCAGGCCCATGGCTCTCGCCAAATACGGTCACGCAGAAATCCTTTCCGAATGAGCTATCGGCCATTTACCTCAACTCCGAGTAACCGCAGATCATCAAAGAAGGTTGGATATGATTTGCTGACGCATTCAGCATCTTCTATCAAAACCTGACCCTTTGCCCCTATGGCCGCGACGCTAAGTGCCATTGCAACCCTATGATCGCCATGCGAGTGGACAATGCTGCCGTGAAGAGAACATGGCCCATAGACAATTAGACCGTCTCCGGTCTCTTCGATTTCAGCGCCGAACGCCCTTAGTTCTGTTGCGACTGCGTCTAACCTGTCTGATTCTTTGTAGCGCAACCTCCCTGCTCCGGTAATTCGCGTTTCTCCATCCGCGTAACATCCGAGAACCGCCAATACAGGGCCAAGGTCCGGACAATCACGGACGTTGACATTGATGCCGTTCAGCTCGCCACCTTCTACCAGCAACCCTTCTGGGAGAAAATGTGCCACAACTCCCATCTTGGAGAGGATGTCAACCACGAATGAATCAGGCTCAGAATTATCTTGCGAGAGGCCGCGAATCAGTAACTTGGAATCAGTTATGGCAGCTGCAGACATAGCGAATGCAGCAGAGGAAAAATCACCAGGAACACGATCCGCAGCTGGGCAGTACGCTTGCTTTGGACGGATTCCGAAGCGGGACATCTTATCGTTCGACCTGACCTCGATCCCATGACGTTTCATGATCTCGATAGTCAGCCATACGTACCCTCGTGATTCCAGCGGCGAGGTCATCTCCAACTGCAGCCCTTGCTGCATCATCGGGGCAGCGAGAAGCAGGCCCGAAATGAATTGAGAACTTACGTCCCCTCGAATCTGAATCTTACCGCCGAGGGGTGGACCACCCTCGACGTGAACCCCCTGGTTTGAAGCAGCTACCTTCACGCCAAGCTGATCCATGGCTTCAGCTAGCGGTTGAATTGGCCGACGCATCAAGCTCTCCCTACCCGTGAGCGTGATTTCTGCTCCTGTCAGCGATGCAATTGGGATGGTAAAACGCAAGGTAACCCCGGATTCGCCGCAATGAATTTCCTTTGTGGCCGTTGTCGGATGCCCATTGCTTCGGACACTCCAAGCATTTGCCCCACGTTCGAGACTTGCGCCTAGAGACGAAATAGCAGCGGCCGTTGCCTCCGTGTCGTCGCATGAGAGTGGGTTCTCAATCTCGGTAACACCTTGGGATAAGAGGCCCGCGAATAGCGCCCTATGGGTGTGGGCTTTGGAAGGTGGCGCGGTTATCTCCCCTAAGAGGGTGCGTTTCGGAGTTATGGTAACGTTCAACTTGCCACCCCCAAGGGCCGAGCCTTATGAAAGTTGAATGATGTTTCGATAATTCTGCCGGCGAGGGATCCCCAAGCCGAAACGACATTTTCTACTTTTGTCTTCGGGACTATTGCAACTACTGCAGGCCCCTTTCCTGTTAGACCAGCAGCGATAGCCCCCTCGTGGAGAGCCTGCCTAGTCGGTTTCGTATTGTGGCCAAAGGCTTTGCAGTAAATTAAGCCGTTCAATGTCAGGGAATTCCAATAGTTTCCGCTTAAGGCCTCTTGGTGGGCAACTTCAAAGAATAGCCTGAATTTTCTTAGAGCAGCCTGGTCAACCTCGCTGGTGTACTTTTTGCGGTTTGGGACATGAATGAGGACACGAAAATGGTCTTTCGGCTTGAAACGTTTGAGAATTCGTCTGTGTATGTTGTCGGTTACTACAAGCCCGCCGAAGTAGCACGCGCAGGCGTCGTCATAAGCACCGGTCAACGTCACTCCCGCACGTAGGCTAGCCTCAACACCCAACTTCACAGTCTGGATATCGCTTACTTTCCTTCCGAGGACTTTCAAGCTCGCGAGTGCAACTGCGTTGCTGGCCGCGCTACTGCTCTTCAGGCCGACTGCCACCGGAATGTTGGAAGATGTTTCAACGAGTGCACCGAAGTTCTTGTCTGCTCTGAACTTTTGGAACGCGTGGCGAGCTGTTGTTTCAATTAGGCTCGTGTCTTCACTCGGGTCGCTCAAGTTACGTCCCCTAAATTGACCCGGTCGATTTGTCAGCGTCACCTTTGCTCGCGTCCAAAGCTTAACGCCGAGAGCGGCACCTTTGCCAGTGGCCATGGCGTTCACTATAGTAACGGCTCCATGGCTTATTGCCTCAGCTACTTTCCGCATGCTCCATCGCCAACAGTCCTTGAGTTACCGCGTGACGCATCTCAAGCATCGGAGCTTTTCTTCCCGTCCACAACTCGAAGGCGCAGGCGCCTTGATTGACTAACATGTTCAGGCCGGTGATGCTTCGTGCCCTTGCGGAGTCGGCAAGTTCGAGTAGTCTAGTTTGAGTTGGCTTGTACACAATGTCGAAGACCCATTGGTCTGGACGCAACCAGTCCACTTCGATAGGCGGATTAGCTATTCCGTCCGTTCCCATCGAGGACGCGTTAATGATTATGTTCGCCTGCTCAATGAAAACCCTGAGCAGCTTGCTCGAGAGGGGGGCGTGTGTAACTTCGATATGGAATTTCCCGCGTATCCGACCTGCCAACTCCTTTGACTTCGAGTTTGTTCTGTTCACGAGTCGGACTGAGTTAGCATGCCGGGCAAGCGCGTAAGCGATAGCGCGGCTTGCCCCACCAGCCCCGAATATGAGAACCGATTTTCCATCGAGTGATGCGCCAGCCTCACCTAGTGCCTTAAGGGCTCCGACCCCATCTGTGTTGAAACCGGAGAGTTTTCCGTTTTCGTTGATAACTGTGTTTACGGAACCGATGGCAGCCGCTGAGGTTTCGATCTTGTCGAGATAGCGCAGAACATGGACCTTGTGAGGAGCTGTGACGTTGAAACCTTTCAGTTTCAGAGCTCTCAAGCCTTGGATGGCTTCTCTCAAATCCTGCCGCCTAACATGAAGGGGCACGTATACGGCATCTATCCCGGTTGAGCGAAAGGCGGCGTTTTGGATCGCAGGGCTCATGGAGTGGTCGATAGGGTCGCCTATCAAACCGTAGACCATCGTCTTTCCAGAAATCATTCGACTACTGAACTCCAAGTAGTTGCCACACACTTCGAAGGTTGTCGATGGTCAATTGGCCGTCGGCTGTCTTGGATGCCTCGCTGAGTGAGGCGAAGGTAAACTCCGCGCCGAACAAAGGCGACAGGACTCTGGATGGAACACCCTGACGGCCCATGGCGAATGATACCAACCTCGTTTTTGATGATTCCTCTTCCACGAAGTGCAGTATGCTCAGATTGTCGTGCGGATGAACCGCGGTCGTAACGATCTTGCATACATCGCTGCCAGCCTTGATTTGCGAATGCAAAGCTTCTTTCAAGTCATTTGGCGATGGCGTTTTCGAGAAGTCGTGGAACGATACGATCACTTCCGCACCGAGCGACTTCACCTGAGGAATAGCAGTATTGGCGAAAGGGGAAGAAGAGTCTAAGTCAACAAATTCAAACCCTGCTGAGGCAGCTCCTACGAGAAATTTTTTCGTCGTGGCAGCGTCTCGATATGACCTGTCGGTAGCTATCGCCGGGAAGGTCTTCTTCTTGGCAATCGCCTCAAGCATGCTAAAGTCGTTTAGGTTGTCGAGCCTAAACTCTACTAGGTCTGGTTGCTTTTGCGATATCATCGACAGTAGGTGGTCAATGTTCTCGCTGCCATCTACCATGACGGAGAGGCATATCCTGCAGGTCAGCGTTCAATCACCATTTCATCGACTACCAAAGTTCCAAAATGCCGTCCGCCATCTTCGACCCTCACCAAAACCTCGTCGCCTGATTTGAGTTCCGAGACCGACTTCGAACCCCCATCGGAAACTAGGCGCACTGTCTCCGCGTTCTGCACGATGAGTGAAAAAGAACGCCCGTTAACTTCTGTTTCGACAAGAACCATAGGTCTCCGTTCGATTTTCACACGCCCAATGTGTCCCGGTCTTGCACGTCCCAACCGATTCACGATTAGGACCTCATCCCCTGCCTTCAGTTCGGACAGGTAGCGAGTTTTGTAACCAGATGTGAGGACGTAGGAGGAAACGGGTCCGGCGTTGACGCGGAAGGGCCGTGGTTCAACATGTGGGTTCTTGTGGACTTCCCCTTCCACCAAGAACAATCCCGAAGACTGAGATCCTACAAGCATGCCTTCCCCTGAATTCATCAGTTCGCATGTGTCGACGCAGACCCTAACACCTGGGCCGAGAGGTTTGACCGACGTAACCTTTCCCTTTAACAGGGGAACAGCTTCATGCAACTGTTTCAGAAAACGGTCCATTTCTTCAATGTCGCTCGGCGAGCTTGGAGTAATGACTACTCCATCAACTCCAATTTCCAGAGTATATAATGCGACCTTTGCTTCACTAAGCGTTGGCACATCTGCTAGGAGGGTGATTTTGTTCCTGGTGCGCGCGATGAGGTTCTCAAGCGGGATAATTTTCCAGTTGGGGCAGCGGACTAGGATGTAACGAAAGCCAAGCTCGGTCAGCTCAACAACCCTCTGCTCATCTGAGCTGTCCTTCACCACAACCTCAAGAGCTAAGTTGCCTGAGACAGCTTTGTCTAGTCCATTGTGGTCTGAAAGAAGTCTGATTTCAGAACGTTCATCCGTTGAAGCTGTCTTGAGTTTCAAACCACTTGCAAGCGACAAGTCCGCTGAGGAAAGTACCACGACATCGCAACGGCCCTCAGCCGTTTTCAGCAACTCCGCCTTATGTGTTGAAGGTGTGTTAGGGTTGATTCTAATCCAGAGTTGCTTCACTACAATGCCTCCAAGAACTTCATGGAACTTTGCGCACTGGCGCCTTCGTGAACAATCGCGGACAGGGCCCTGCACATTGCCTCTGGTTTCTCGTGCTGGAACACATTCCGACCAAACGAGAGGCCGGCAGCACCAGATTTGACGGAACTCTCTGCGAGTTCGAGAACATCCAAGTCGGTTTTCATTCTAGGCCCGCCGGCAACAACCACGGGAACTGGACAAGCGCGAACAACTCTCCGGAAGCTTTCTTGGTCTCCAGTGTAGACTGTCTTTACAATGTCTGCTCCCAGCTCTGCTCCAATCCTAGCAGCGTGGGAAACGACTTCGAATTCATGTTCGCTCTTTATGTTGGGACCCCGCGGGTACATCATTGCAAGCAGCGGTATCCCGAAGGAATCGCATTGTTCGGATAAGCTCCCGAGAAACTCGAGCATCCTATCCTCTTCTTCGGAACCGATGTTTATGTGAGCCGAAACCGCATCCGCCCCAAGCCTGACCGCTTCCTCTAGCGTGCACACGCCGACTTTCAGGTTCGGTTTACTGCCAAGTTTCGTTGAAGCGGAGACGTGGATGATCAGTCCGGTGTTGTGAGTGTCTACGTGCTTCGCTATGCCCTTGTGCACTACGACCGCGTCCGCTCCACCGTTGACTACGGTTTTCACGGTCTCTTGCATGTTCTCCAACCCTCGAACAGGGCCGAGCGTCACGCCATGGTCCATGGCGATAATGAAGGTTCTCGAATCATCCTTGATGATCCGTCGAATCCTCCTTGTCTTACCTGACTCCATTTCCAGATCACTCTCAAATGTAGCCTTGGGATTTCATTGATTCAGCGATGAGAATAGCGCAACCCGCGGCGCCCCGAACCATATTATGCCCAAGCGCAACATATTTCACGCCATCAAGCACAGGATCCCTTCGGACCCTGCCCACAACTATTGACATCCCACGGCCTTCGTTTCTGTCGAAGCGTGGTTGCGGACGATCCTGTTCTGACCGCACGATGATTGGCCGTTCTGGCGCCGAAGGTAGCTTCAGCTCTTGTGGTTCGGCGCTGAACTCGGCCATGCAGTCGGCCACTTGTTCTGGCTTCGCTGGTTTCGCAGTTTGGACGAAAACTGCTTCGGTATGACCGTCAATTACTGGCACTCGGTGGCAACTAGCCGATACGTTGAACTCAGCTGACTGCCCAACATTCCCTAGAATCTTTCTTGTTTCCCGTTGGACTTTTTCCTCTTCCTCTTTTATGAATGGGATCACGTTGTTGATGATATCCAGCGACGCAACCCCCGGGTATCCAGCGCCCGATGCTGCCTGCATCGAAGACATCACGACACTCTTTACGCCGTATCTGTCGCAGATCGGTTTCAGTGAAAGGCTGAGGACGGCCGTGGTGCAATTAGGGTTAGTAACTAAGGCCCCATCCCAGTTCCGCGTGTGCCTTTGCTCGTCGATGAGTTTGAGATGACTGAAGTTCACTTCGGGGTTCATTAGGGGGACGTCGGGCGCCATCCTGTGTGCTGAAGCGTTGCTAACTACAGCATAGCCGGCCTTTGCGAAAGCCTCCTCAATTCCGATCGCTTGGTCAGCAGGGAGGGCGGAGAAAACGATGTCCGCATCAATTTCCTTGGGATTGGAAGGCTGAACGGTCAGTTCAGCGATTTCTTCCTTCAGCCCGGTTTCTATTCTCCAAGTGACCGCTTCACCATACCTCATCCCAGCTGTTCTTTCAGACCCCGTGAGGGCCGTGATCTCGAACCATGGATGATCATTCAATAGCTGTACGAACCGTTGGCCGACAAGGCCAGTTGCTCCCAGTATTGCTGCTTTCATTCTAGAATTCGCCCCTCAGAACTTGCTTCATAAGATTCAAGGCCGACTCTTTCTCATCCCAAGAAACGAACACGAGGATACTCGAAGCCAGCGTTAGCATTCCGAAAATGTTGATTCGGTTTTCTCGAAGACGGTCCGATATTTTTCCTATGATTCCAAACTTATCCTCTAACCCAACGCCCTTGACTTTCAGGAAAGCCAAGTTTGTCTGGACTGACATTGCAAGTGCTTCATTAAATCTGGTGAACACATCATGGACACTTGTGAGGAGAGGATTGGACATGGTTTGGGGCACATAGAAGATTACAGAGTCAAAGTTCGCTGAGAGCCCATCGAGCATCGAATGGTTCCTTATCTCACGCACTACGCTAGCCAGTATCTCCGGGTTTTCGGAAATTGCTTTGCCAGTTATTGTGATCGCCATCGCGGGGGTACTGCTGGCAGAGGTAACCTCGATTTCACTTGAAATTCCACCGGTGATGATCGTTCCGTCAGCTTCCAAGTCGTCTTTGTTGTGGTTAATCACTTTGACCGGTATATCCGGATCTTTGTACTTTAGCGCCTTTCTATGGATAAACTTGGTTCCTGAATCTGCTAACCCAACGAGGGTTCCGACTTCTATCCGCGCAAGCTTACGTGCATTCGGAATAATTTTCGGATCAGCTGTGAGGATTCCATCGGCGTCTGTTACGAGGACGACTTCGTCAGCCCCGATGGCTTTCGCTATGATGAAAGCCGTTGTATCGCTTCCCCCCCGCCCGATGGTACTTATCCTGCCGCCAGTTGAGCGGCCGACGAAACCGGCGATTACAGGAACTGTACCCCAGTCGAGTAGTGGGACGACGTGTTCACGCGCTTTCTGCAAGCACAATTCAAGTATCGGGTTCGCGTTAGAGAAGTCATCATCAGTTATGATAGGCCAATCGGCGTCGGTCGGATCAAAGTATCTCGCTTCGAGGCCCTCGGCCTTGAGCGCTGCAGCGAAAATTCGTACGCTGGTTCTTTCGCCCATAGCTAGGACGTCGTCTAAATCGGTCTTGTCGGCCGTCTTTGCCGAGCCATGGTTAACCAGGCCAATCAACTGGTCGGTCATATCTCCCATGGCTGACACCACGACGACAAGTCTGGTGCCCTTTGCCGCCTCTTTGGATACTAGTCGGGCAGCTTGCCCAATGTGCTCTTTGTCCGCTAGGCTTGAGCCGCCGAACTTGACAACAATTCTACGTGTCTTTTGTTTAGGTGAAGCATCAGAGCTTGCACTTATCATTGTTCGAGGTGTCGTCGGCGTAGAAATCTTACTTGGCAAAGTATGGGGTGTGTTCGAGCCAGTAGCCATCACCGTAAATATGGTCACCGTGCATTGTACCAGCCATTTGTTTCATGCTACACCCCTCAGTAGCTCAGCGCATCCCGCGAATGTGACTTAAAAGAATTCCTTAGCAAATGAACATAAACATGCATCGAATGACTATTCACATTCCTATGTACAGGCGTTCAGCCAAGAATTCCGGCAGGCCGGCCTGAATAATCTTGTCTGCGACGGTGTCAACGTTATACTCAAGCCGCGTGACATCGAAGGATATTTTCCCTTCCGAGACCGTCAGGGTTGCGAAACTTGCTCGAGGGTCGCCATCTCGCGGCTGGCCTACGCTGCCTGGGTTACCCAACATCTTTGCTCCAAAAGAATACAGCATTGGCATGTGAGTATGTCCGAGCAGCAATATCTTGGCGCCGCTTCTCACAATTAATTTCCGTGCGATTGCCTCAGGTATGTCCGGGAAAACATATTCTGTCAGCGGATCACGTGGGCTACCGTGAAAGAGACCTAGGGACGTACCCCCCTTGTCCAGCCTCGCTGAAGGCTGCAAGGTGGTCAAGTATTCATGGTACTGGGGTGCGATCTTCTTCCTCGTCCATTCGACAGCTTCAGCTGCATGGGATGAGAAGCCTTCCGTATCGCCTGTTACAACCGCATAATCATGGTTGCCCATTAGCACGGCGCTTGGTCTAAGCTGCCGAAGTCTTTCCACCACTTCGTTTGGTTGGGGCCCGTAACCTACCAAGTCGCCCAAGCAAAATAGCTCATCGTAATCAGGTAGATTGGCGATGACTGCTTCGAAGGCATCGAGATTTGAATGAATATCAGAAATGATCACGATTCTCAAAGCAAAGAACCATGGACTGAGCGTGCTCGACTGAGAAATGATTGACGGTTTGACTTGGAGTTAGAGTTCCAAGTCAATCTGCTCAACATAGGAAAGATCTTCGCCACAATATGGGCAGAGCTTGAATTTTCTGTCGATTTTCTTGCCGCACTCGGGACATTCGACTTTGAATGGGTACCTACAGAAAGGACAGAGTGCAAAGTCGGCTGCAACCTTGCGCCTGCATTTCTTGCACACCTGTTCCCCGCTGCTCTCTACACCAGCTGTTGGGTGTTCCGGACCTTGAATGATAATCGGTAACGGTTGTCCGGGACCGGAAGTAGAGTCTCGAACGATGTTTTCGCGAAGAATTCGGTGAAGTTGGAATGCGTCCGGCTTTGCGAGGTTGCCGACCTTAATGTTTTGAACGCCAGATCGCATTAGAATTTCGACGCTAGCCCTGCGGACACCTCGGTCGAGTTTGATGTTAACCATATTGGAGTAGGGATAGTCAACGAAACTCTTCTTGAGCCCCAATCCGCCTGACTTGCGAATAATAATGCGTTGGTCGCTTACGACCACCGTCTCGCTGCCACGCAGAACCCAGATGACTTTCTCATCATAGTTGATGAGGTGCTTCATATCGTCTGGTATCGGTAGCATCGCCAAGCTATGGAGCCTCACGTAGCGTGAACGCTCATCATCTTTGATGATAAGATGTATTGCATTGCAGTACAAAAAAACCCGATAAGTGAACCATGGAAACCGACCTAGACAATGCAATTTCATGCGCCTGCGTGAAGTTGAGTTAAGTAAGCCCAATTTACCTATGTGGCGCTGGATTCGCATGGAAATGAATGAAGTGACCATGGAGGTAAACTCCAGGACCTTCAGAGTGAACTATTCGCAGCTTGAGAACGCTCTGATAGCGTTCTTCTTTGAAGACCGGATGCGCATTGGAACCATAGCCATTGCCATGCCTGGGGCGGGTGAAGTTGCAGTAGGCCGCTCCTCTGTACTAGTCGGTGGGAAGTATCTTATGACGAGTCGAGCCTTGGCGGAGAGGCTGGCAGGAAAAAGTGGAAAGATTGCACTCGTTTCACTGTTCACGGAGCTCGATGAGGCCGAAGCCTTTCGGATATATGCGAAACTTCTTGAAAAAGTCCAATTGGCAACTCAGAGTGCAGAGAAATCTTTGCGACCTGATAGATCAATACGACAGGACATTTGAGAGTGGAGATTCCCCTAGGACCTGTGCCGCGGCCTCAGCCACTTGCTCTCTATATCGTTCCCTAGTGTACACGCGAATTATATTCATGAAGACTCTGAACTCGTCCACAACCTTCGACAACTCGGTTATTTTCTGTGGGACCTTCTCACCTGAACGGTTCTTCGAGAAAATCGGTATGTCGATTGGACCGATATCCATCGCGTAATGATATGGTACGGATGGGAGGGAAGGAACGTCAATGCCAACGTCAGGCACGGGGACCTTTGCTTTGACAGCGATATCCTCCTCAAGTTTTAGCCGCACGTTCTCGTTGGTGAATACGCTTGAGACAAGTTCATCTTTCGCGAAGAACGTTCTCTCGTAAGCGCATTTCAGAAGCTTCCTTTCCGATAGTTCACTTATGATCTGGCGGGATCGTGGGTTCAAAAGCAATTTCGACCAAACCGTGTAGTCATCCCACTGCATATATTCGTCTGGCGTTTTCACCTTGAGAATCTCAAGATCTTCCTTAGCAGCGTCCAAGGCTTTGAGAATCATCATTTGAACGGCTCTACAGGCACGGTGGAAGTATATCGCCCTGAATGACTCGAGTCGGGCTAGGATCAGGCTCTCGAGCGTCGGGAGTGCCGTTATGTCAACCGCCAAGTTACCGTCCAGGATGTCCATAGTGTATATCAATCGAAAAACATCGACTGAACCATAGCCTGCCCCGGTATGGTAAGAGTCTCGAACGACAAAATCCATCTTGTCCACGTCGAAGGAGCTGCTTATGATTTGGCCAAGAAAACGCTTGGAGGGCTTCGAGAGTTTACCCACGGCGAGTTCGCTTAGCTCCTTCGCATCAAATCCTTGCGCCTCGATCGCGTCGGTCAAACTCGAGTGGGCAATGATCCAAGTTGTCATGTCCTCGTGATTCCGCCCTAGATACTTGAGCAGGAAAGGTTCGAAGAGGTGCGAAAAGGGTGCGTGACCAACATCGTGCAACAAACCGGCTAAACGTACTTTCTGTTTTTCGTCAGCTGAAAGTTCAGTTGGAAGATTCTCGACGACCACACCTGCAAGGTACATAGCGCCGAGAACATGTTCGAACCGGGTATGGTTAGCGGCTGGGTAGACGTACTCCGCTCCGGCGAGTTGCTTGATCCTACGTAGCCTCTGCACGGCGATAGTGTCGACAACGTTCCGTTCAGTTTCAGTGAGGCGAATGTAACCGTAGATGGGGTCCTTGATGAACCCCCAGTAAGTAGAGCGGTTTCGATTTGAGCTCATTTATTCCCTATCCTATTCCAGATGATTCCGTAACCAAGATTCAAACAATACTGAGCTGATGACTTTACGAGGTTAACCCTTCCCGTTAGACACCTAAGGTGGATAGAAACGCTAGGAGTATGATAGGTTTTGCACGTAGATGTCACCTGACATGCAGATTTTTGGAACGTAGAATGACTCGCAATTCCACGATGAGGGTGTGACCAGTATGCCGGTCACGCGGTCAGCGTAGGTGCCGTTAGGGGCGGTTGTCCAGAACGGGCTACCGTCGATGTTCAGGAGCCTGTAGTATTTGGGCGGTGGGTAACACCACATTGAGCCTGTACAGCCGGTGCCGGGGGGAACGTAAAGGTACGTAACAATGAGTGAAGGCGCACCGCATTGCGGGTAACACTGTGGGCTCTCTACTACCGTGTAAACGTAGCCGCTGGTTGTAATCGAGTGGTCAGTAATGGAGGTGGACCTCTTCGTGGAGCCGCTGATTACGCTTGCACTTGAGGCCGTTGCGGTACCAGTGCTATGACTAATGAACACTGAAGTTGTGAGCCAGGCGAAAGAAAGACCCGCCAAGAGAAGAACTGAAGCAATCACGATGCATTTGTTCAACGTTCATCCAGGGTAGAGGGATAGCTATACAACGATAAAGCTAGAGGTTAGAACAAGAGATGTGCTCGACATCTGAATCTACCCTTGGTATAGCTCATTGAACATGGAACCGAAAGAAGAATTTGAAACCTTGGCATTTTTCGGCAAAGAGATTGTCGGCAAGTTCTGAATCATCAGTGCGATGAAACGTTCGGTTTCAGATGTCTTTCTGCATGTTGAAACTGGCAGTGTAGAAGCCATGTGTTTTGTATAGTTTGATGGCGACTCGGTTATGGGCGAAAACATGTAAGCCAAATTGCGTGACGCGCAAATCCCTTAGCTTTGTTTCGAGTACTTCCAAGGTTCTCTTACCGTACCCCTTACCGCGATAGGGTTGGAAAATCAAGATATCGTACAGGAATGCGCGTTTCTTATCATCGTCCACGTTGAACCAGATCAGCCCGATTGTTTCGCCCGTTTTCTTTTCGAGCACATTGTACAGAAAGTGCCCTGGAGTTGAAAGACCGTCCCTTAGAATTCGCCTGACTTGTTCCTTGGCTTCGATTCGCACTACGTCGACAGGTCTCCTGAAGTTCCTTGCGATATCTTGAGCGTAACTTTCTAGGCTAAGTTTTCTGTACCTAGAAAACTCGTCTCTAGTCATTTTCCGGAAAACAATCGGCTTAGGTGGCATGTGTTTTCTGCGCCTCGTTTCGTCGGTGTGCGATTAAGGTTACTGTTACTCTTCTCGTAAGAGCAACAGCAGAGCAAGCGAAACTGAGACCACAACAACGTAGAGAGAGATGTCCGCGACCAAGGGCGTAGCTAACGCTGCCGATGCACCCACGTAAAGAAATCCAATGGATAGGAGGTAACAACTGGCAAAGAGCATACCTGCGCGGGAAACTTGCTTCAAGGCCTGCTGAACGGACCTGCGAAGAAGACCTTCCGTCCCCATCGAATCGCCTGTTTCAAACGATCCACTTGACAGCTGTTCTTGAAACTTGCAGCTGATGGTTAACACCTCAAGGGCGAAGAGAATCATAACGCATTGTAACAAGGTGATTGGAAGATATTCTCCAATCGTATTCGTCAGTGCTTGCGAAATAAGGAGGGCAAAGAAGACAAGCCACATTTCGAGTATGGAAAACTCTGCCCACGCCGAACGCCCCCTCAGAACGCTGGCGGTTGCGAGGGATACACCGGTCAGGGATGCAATTATCCCCGCTGGAAGTAGCAGTTCAGGGAGAAACAGAGTGATGAAGACAAAAGCTACGGCCTGCCAGCCGACTGAGAAGAGTTGAAGAATCCTGAGGGAAAGAAGCGGGGAGCTTATGCGAATTTCCGTGCAACCCCCCTCCTTGATAGAACCCTCATCGACGTGTGCGGTGAGACCTCAACACATTTCGAAATTGAGGCGATTTGTCTTATGTTGATTCTTCTCTCGATTTCAAGGATCTTCCTAGCGAGAACACTGGACTGAGATTCATCCCTCGTTGAGGCATCCATTGAGGGCGTCACACAAAGTACACTATACCCGGCAGCAGCCACATTTCTGATGACTTCAATGACTTCGTCGCCCATTAGCGGCGAGATAAATGCGATAACAGACCGTGCTGGCAGAACCGCGTTGACGATTGTTTCGACCGCGAAGTCTATCGGAATAACCGGCCGGCCTGCTTTGGCTATTGTAAGGCCGTTCAGGATTCTCAGCAATTGACTTTTTCCGAAGGCCGGTGGCACCCATGTTCTCTCAGCTCCGTAAATCAATAGACCGACGCGGTTTCCTTGGAGTAGAAGCTGAGAGCATAGCGAAGCAGCAAGGTTAACCTCGAATTCCTCGGCGTCGAATGAGAATACACTTGACAGAACCGTTTCAGAGCAATCTAGGACAACTAGCACATCAGTTACATGTTCCGACTCGAATTCGTTTGTCACTAAACGGGCCTGTCTGGCTGAGGCTTTCCAGTTGATTCTGCGCAGTTCATCGCCGGGGGAGTACAGCCTCAGTTCAAAGAATTCAGTACCGGGTCCTACACTTCTGGAAAGGATTGATCCCGGCCATGGCCCGACTCTTCTGGCCGTCACATCAACTTTACCTAAATCTTCAACTTGAGGAAAAATCATGACAACAGCCTGTCCGGGTATTGTTTCTGAGTATTGCCGAAAGCGCATCAAGTCCATGGTGGTAGCTTTCAATGGCCCTAGAGCATACCTGCCTCTTCTCGGGGCCGAAATCTCGTAGAAGTGCTCAGTCCGCTCAAGCGGGTTCAATGATAGGTTGAAAGAGTTACTCCCGCTCTCAAGACGCAACGAGCTAGGAACTTGGTCTTCTAGGGATAATTCGTTGATTTGGACCTTCAGATTGTTCAGAATCTCGACGGTTACCTTGATGCTTTCGCCACCGAAGGAGCGCAAGGGGTTCAGCCGCCTCGTGATCGTAAGGTTAGGGCTTCGAATACGCGAGACGAGTGTTGAATAGAAGAAGGTGAGCGCAATCGGAATTACGAAAGCTGTGAACGTTGGTTGCCTGAAGAACAGCGCCAAACCTATGAACAGATATGCCAATCCAAGGTAGAGTACGGCCTTCTTTGTGAGCGCCATCACTCTACCCTTGGAACTGGAACCTTGCGCAGAACTTCGCCTATGATCTCGGCCGAATCAAAACCACGAACCCATGATTCAGCTTTAGCAATTATCCTGTGACTCAAAGCCTCGATAGCGATTTTCTTGACGTCGTCGGGGATTACGTAGTCTCTGCCATCAAACGCCGCATTCGCCCTTGAAAGTTTGAGGAGAGCCAGGGTACCCCGGGGACTAACGCCCACTTCAACTTGAGCGTGGAGCCTCGTTTCGCGAACAATGTCGACCATGTATGTTAGAACGTCATCGTCAACATGGACACCTTCGACTGCAGTTTGCATCTCAAGTATAGTCTCCGGGCTGGCTACAGATTCGATTACAAACTCGTCTTGCTTGCGCGCCATTCTCCCTTTCAGTATCTGTAACTCTTCGTTCCTCTCAGGATAACCAACTCTGAGTCTCATGATGAAACGGTCTAGCTGCGCCTCGGGCAATTGGTAGACGCCTTCGAATTCGATGGGGTTCTCGGTTGCCAGAACCAGGAATGGGCTTGCTATGCTGTGGGACTTGCCATCCAGAGTGGCCTGACGTTCTTGCATAGCCTCCAACAGCGCTGCTTGTGTCTTGGGGGGGCTTCGGTTAATCTCGTCGGCTAGGAGAATGTTGGTGAAGATGGGCCCTTTCCTGAGTTCAAAATCTCCAGTCTTCTGGTTGTAAACATATGTTCCCGTTATGTCGGCGGGTAGGAGGTCTGGGGTGAATTGTACACGGGAAAAACTGCACCGTGTCGTGGCAGCCAAACTTTTCGCTATCAAAGTTTTCGCGAGACCCGGGAAGTCCTCGATGAGTACATGTGAATTTGTCAGCATTCCCAACAAGATTTTGCGGAGAACTAGGTCTTTGCCAACGATGACCTTTCTGAGTTCGCCGTGAATTTGCTCGCAGGTTTCTGATACAGATTTGACATTCAACGCGACCAACTCTCGATCTTGAAGAGCGTTTGCTCTAACTCCTTTTCGTTTAGTGCTTCATCCTGGGGGCGATAATCGGCCAAGAGGTTGACCATTCCCTCGTCTTGCACAATAGCTTGAAGGGATGGCCGATCGCTCTCAGCGAGTTCGAGAATGTATTTCTTGGATAGTCTAGTTCGTGCAGCAATGGCTCCCAGAGCGAGTGATTTGAGGTGTTTCGATAGAATCCTCAACGATTTTCCATCGTGCGCGCAGACTGCAGCGTCAACGACATTCACAAGATGCTGAAACTCGTCTTCCTTTTGGCGGCTTAGTATCGACTTGTGCGTTTGCCAAGGAACCGTTCGCGCAACCGAGCCTAGTATTAGTGTAGCCACCAGTGAGAATGTAAGGCCTAAAGCGAACCAGTCGAGGACTGGGATTTGAATGAGGAGCACATCCAGAATGATTACTGCGCCTGCAAAGAACAGCCCTAGCTCGAGGATATGCTTGGCTTGTCTGTTCATGTGCTCATGCCAGCCTGCGGTGAAAGAGCTTGCTGCAGAAGCCCTAAATGATTGAGAGCCATGATTCGCTTATCTTCGGATATTTCATGGTTACTGTACCTTGCCTCCTCAAAAAGGAAGGTTAAGTCCCTGACAGCTTCTTCTCCGATTTGCAATTTAGCAGAAATGCTCTCAGCAAACTCCCTGGCCGTTTCTTCCGGAGCTGATTCCAAGCCTGCCTTGGATAGAAGCTCACACATTCTCTTGTAGCATTGAAGGATGGTTTCATGGTACTCCTTTGATGATTTCAAACGCGTAATAGTTTGCCGGAGGACTTCGGCGGCGTTCACTTTCATTTTCTCATCTGAATGATCTGATCCCAACTCTCTGGTTTTGATCGCTAGGCGTAGTCCGCCCAAGATTAGGGTGAATGACACGACGCAGATGGCTGCCGAAACAAGTATCCCGTAGTAGATGAATGGAGTTGCAGGAAAGAGTCCGACTATCGGATTTGACTGGGAAGGAGGCAGCTTGTTTGTGTTTTGTGTTCCAGATATAGCCAGCGTAGCCATTTCCTGCAATCGGCTTAAGATTCGTTGCGGGAGACCTGTCCACAGGGCAACGATTCCCAAACCGAACAGGGCCGCATAAACGACAATCGTTAACCAGAAGTTTGTTCGAGCAGACTCAGGTCTGCGCCCTAGTTTGAATATTGCGGCCAGGCCGGCAATGAGCGCACCCCTGTTGACAATAAGGATGATGAGGTACCATGTCATGATGACTAGGATGAGGATAGGCGCTAATCCTCCAAGCACAGGCGACGCGGGTACACCCCCGACAACCGATCCAGTGAGGATCAATACGACAATCAGAAGAATCGAAAGGGAAATGACATTTCTTACAGACATCACTCATTGCCTCGTGCGTGGAATCACTGGCCTGGATTGATTTTCATCAAGCGAGCCACTAAAGTCCACACTTCCAAGTGGACGCTTCTGGGGTCATTCTCGCCGTCTATCACTTTCCAGCGATATTTTCTTGCAAGCCGGACGTATGTGTTTCTTACCTTCCTAAGGTACTCGCGGTCGCCCTCATGAACATCTCTCTTCTTGGTTTTTCTTCTAAATGATGTTCGCGGCGTGATATCGAGAACAAACACGACATCTGGTTTCGGTAAGCCATCCTCTAATGATCTGAGCCAATCTAGTGGTAGACCGTGTGCCACGCCGTAAGCTAGATTTGATGGGCTGTAGCGGTTCACAATAATGTTTCGCCCGCGATCAATTTCATAGTCGATTTCTCGGGCCCTTTCCCATTTGTTTGCTGCGTAGAGGAGGTGGACGGCATGGAAGTCAAGCCGGTTCCTTCCAGCCAAGTAAGCCCGCAGTTCTCTGCCGAGGGGAGTTCTATAGTCAGGGAAGTCAAAGACGGATGTCCGGTAGCCCTTCTGTATTAGTCGCCTGGCTAGGAGGGTTGCCTGAGTTCTCTTGCCCGACTGATCTATGCCCTCGATTGCGATCAGGCGGCCTCGGTTTACTCGCATTTTCCCTGCTTCCAAAAAGTCGTAACAATTCCCTACTTGCGGCGTTTCCTCCCCTTTCTATGGATTCTGTAGATGTCTAGCCAGTGTTTTTCTCCCTTACTGACCATGCTGGCGAACTCACCTTTGTTCCAGTCGGCCTTGACACGCGACTGCAATGTCATCCCAAGATATTTCCTGAAGAACTGGATTGCTCCATCGAAGTCGCGAACTCGGATTCCAGTGTAACTGAACCTGCGTTTCACGCCAAACTGCCTCAGAACGACCTAGAAACAAGAAAGTCGGCGATTGATGATAAGCTGTTCCTGGCTTCGGATGACGGGAGTTTGTTGAGTACCTTCATGGCGTTTTCCAAATATGCTTCTGCCTGTGCTTTGGCGTACTTGATTGAACCGTATTTCTCGTACAGGCCAATTACCCTTCGCATTTCGTTCCTCGTGATCTTTTTCCTCCCGAGTAGCCGGCTGAAGGTTTTCTTGTCCTGCGGACTTGATGCCTTTAGCAAATGGGCCGCCATTACAGTTTTCTTTCCTTCTCGGATATCGCCGCCGATCTCTTTTCCGTACTCCTTAACGTCGCCTGTGACGTTTAGTATATCGTCGACTATTTGGAAAGCGATGCCGACGGTTTCGCCAAACTCGCCAAGGATTTTGAGTTGCTCTTGTGAACCGCCTCCTGCGATCCCACCGGCCTCCACCGATAATCCCGTGAGGGCCCCTGTTTTGTACCTGAGAAGTCTGATTACATCTTCTTCCGTGAATTCCTTTCTGTCCCACATGCTGAATTCGAAAGCTTGTCCCCAAGTAATTCCATATGCACGGTCGGCCACTTTCGCAACGAGCCTATTGCAACGTCCGTCTGGAATCTTGCTTGAGTTAGCGATTTCGAATACTTTGATGAGCATAGCGTCACCCACATTGATCGCGACGGGAACACCATAGATTTTATGAATGCATGGTTTTCCTCGCCGCAGTTCGCTTTGGTCTTCGATGTCATCGTGGACTAGGGTCATGTTGTGAAGAAGCTCGACTGCTGCGGCTGCACCGACGGCATCCTCTCTCTTGCCTCCGACGCATTCGCACGCTAAGAATGTCAGTGCGGGTCGGAAACGTTTTCCACCTCGATCTAAGAGGTCCCATACGGAGGCGTAGAATTCCTGTGGCTCGCCGATTCGCGGCAAGTGCCGTTCGAGTTCTGCTTCCACGTCTGCCTTGTATTGGCCAAGAATTTCGAGGGCTGGGTTCATGCCGAAAATGAAAGTGCAATGTGGTTCTTCAAGTCATCGGCGACTATTTTACGCTCGCTTACCGAAGCAATTTTGCTATGAAGTGCGGCCTAAGCTTCAAAGTGTGGCCTGTACTTTGAAGTTAGCACTCGTCTAATTTCCTCTGAGATTTTCTCACCAATTCCTGTAACTGACATTAGCTCCTCTTTCGAGGCTTGGAATATGCGCTCGACGGTCTGAAAGGAACTGAGCAGTTTCTTTGCTCGCGTGTTGTCAATGTTTGGTAGACTGGCTACAATGAATTCCTGTTGATCTTCAATGGTCGACGGCTTTGCAGATGTCATTATTCTTGGTGTCCGCTTATCCTGAATCTGCTCGCGCCTCGCTATGGCAAACATCAACTGAGCTGCCTCAGAAGGTTTCTGAGCCCAAACAATAGGGATTCCATAGTCTATCAAGATGCTGGCGTAGGCGCCCATCATTGCTTCCGGCCGTACCCGGCCTGACCCCGTTAGAGTCTCGCCTTCCACAACGATCAGCGGTTTTGCATAGGATGCCTTGAGCTTTGATGCCTGCTGAAACAGTCTCCCGTCAATTATAGACGACGCGAAGTCTTCCACATCTTTCCGTTCTACTACAACCTTGTCCGAGAGAACGAAGTCGCCTACCTCTAGCGTCTGGGATCTCACGAGTGCGCCTAATTTTGCTAACTCTCTCGTTACTAGGGCGCCGAGTTCTCTCGAGTCGGCCACTACCACTATTTGTTCTTCCAATTTCTCTTCCTTCACATTTGATGAGATGAATTTCTCCATTCTTACTTGGTCGGGGGCGAATTCCTTTTGTGTCCTCATGAACTGCTTGATTGCAGAAGCCATCTCGCGTTCTCTCCGCTGAGATATCCAATAGTAGGCTTCATCACGAGTGCCTTTCGCCATCAGGATTATTGCCTCACCTGGTCCTTTCCGGCCGGTTCTTCCCCGGCGCTGAATGTAGCGTATTGCGCTTGGAACAGTGTCATAGAAGATGACTTCATCGCACTCTACTATGTCGAGGCCCTCCTCGCCAATCTGGGTTGCAACGAGGACGTTGTATGCGCCGGACCTGAAATCGTCGAGTATCGCAGCTTGTTTCTTCTGAGTTAGGCCGCGATCTCTTGTGCGCGAAGCTTGTCCGACAAGGCGTACGGCGGATACGCCATCAACCTTGTTGAGTACTTCAACAAGCCTTGCAGCCGTTGTTCGGTAATTAGTGAAAACCATGATGCGACGTGCGCCCTTGCTAAGGGACGCGCGTATTGCTTTGATGAGCTCGGTCACTTTGGGGTGGTCAGCTTCTTTCGCCACCAACTCATTCACAATCGAAGCTACTCGCGCTATCCTGGGGTCGCCGAGAATCATCTTCAGTCCCGGGGAAGACCGCTTCTTGGCTTTCTCTTGAAGGCCGTCAAGATGTTCCTTCACGGCAGGGAACCCTTGAGTCTCAAGAAATTCAATTGCTCGAATTGCGTGTACCGACGCATAGATGTAACCCAAGTAGGCTTTGGCGTCCTTGTTGCCCCCGGCTACATCTCCCAGTATCTTCTCTCTGGCAGCAAGGACTTCTCGCAAGCGAATCCTGTCCATAGCTGCCGTTTCAAGATAACCGTGATCCCGGATTGAACGCAGTTTCTCGCGCAGGAATGCCTCCAGTTCTCGCTTAACTTCGTAGAATATTTGCGGAAGATCAACGGTAACCCACCTCACCTCGATTCCGCCAACATAGGGTCTAACGTCTTCACTTTGGATTGTTCGTGCTTCAACCCATTCTAGGTGAAGGTTCTTGCAGATTTCGCGAACATCTGCTTCGCTAGAGCCTGGCGATGCGGTTAATCCAAGTATGAGGCTGTCGTTGGTTGCTGCGTATCGATCCGCGATGAATGCGTATGGATAGTCACCGACTCCTCGGTGCGCCTCGTCGAAGATCATCAATGAGAAATTGTCAAGCTGGACTTTTCCTGTGAGAAGGTCGTTCATGAAAACCTGTGGCGTTGAGAATATCAAACGCCTCCTCCAACAATCCGCTCTTTCCTCTGGTGCAACTTCACCAGTGAGCCAGACAATTGATTCGGCGTCGATGTTGAAGAGTTTCTCGAATGTTCGGTAATGTTGTAACACGAGCGGTTTTGTTGGAGCCAACATTACGATGCCTTTGTTTGGAAAATGCTTGAGCCTCTCGGCGGCGACGTAAGCTGCCACGACCGTCTTCCCCAAGCCCGTAGGCAAGCAAACTAGAGTGTTCATGCGGAGGGCAATGTGAGCTATCGCTTCTTGGTAGGAACGCCGATCAATAGATTCGAATCTCAGTAATGAATTGGAACTGAGGTCTACAGGCATGTGCGAGGCGCCCTATCAGCTAGACTGTTTATGAAACCTATTGAGGGGCGTATAAGTCACGGGGTTGAACCCGTGTTCGACCTAAACGCAATCGAGCCGTTAGGACTGAACCGTTGGCGAGGAACTGTGGCCTAAGCCTGGGTCGCGCCGCACGTGCCACAGAACTTCGCGGACGCAGGAAGCTTAGCCCCACAACTCATACAGAATCTTGTGCCCTCCGCAGTCGGCGGGGGTGGAGTTGGCGCAGCGGCCCCGCAGTTGGGACAGAATTTGTGCTGCTGTTGAAGTGGAGTTCCGCACGAAGAACAAACTAAACCGCTGACCACAGTTGGTTGGACTCGGAGCGCGGGCGGGGCCCCGTCATTATATAGTAAGCCAAGCGACCTGAATACGAAGACGCTTAGAATGGGCGAGATTATGGCGGAAATTACCCAACCTACGTAAGGTATCAACCCTGCTGCCCCGCCTACTATCATGCTAATTATGATCAGGACCACTATCCAGCCGATGTACTTCCCCCAACCTATGCCGCCAATAATGCTGAGTATCTCACCGAATGCGAAAGCTTTCCCGAATTTCCCTGTCTTTATCATGTGAGCCATACCAACAGCTAGCAAAAGTAATAGAATGATTGCTAGAAGAATACCGACTAGTAATAATACTACGCCAGTTCCCCCAAGCATCACGTTCGGGGCGACTACACCACCCTGCAAAGACGGTATGCCTGCAAATAACGAAGCCCCGCCCGTCGCGATTAGGATCGTCGGAATCAACATGTAGATTAGCGATGCGAAGAAGACTTTCGCTCCGTCGACGAACATTTCCCCGTACCTTTCGAGTTTCGGCGGGGTCTCGATGCTTGGGGATTCTCTCAAGACCCGAGCTGCATATCCAACCACGATCCAGTTGACGATGGGTACGATGCCGAGCACTATGAGGATTATGAGTCTGCCGCCATCGCTGAGCAGTCTCTTCGCGAATTCGAAGCTGTTCCTCAGGTTTTCGCCAAGGTTCAATCCAAATGGCCTGCCACTGAAGTGATATTCTCTGTTACTTGTTCTTGTCAGAGTAGAGTAATCCAAGTGACCTAAAGAAGAACACTGAAGCGGCCGGCGCGATGACCACTTCGATCAACCATCCCACAAAAGGTATTACGCCTGTTATCGCTCCTACCACGACCGCAATGATGGCAACGAGAACAACCCATGTCAAATACTTACCCCAGCCAATTCCTCGAATCACGTCTAGAATTTCGCCAAATGCGAATGCTTTACCAAACTTGCCCTCTTTGATCATGTGAGCAATCGCCGCACCGAGCACAATCAGGGCCAAAAAAGCAAGAATCGCTCCAACGAGCAAGAGCACAAGTCCCGTTCCACCCAGGAACATCGTTCCTGCAGCCTCCATTGGCTGCGGTGTTCCTGCCATTAAACCACCCCCCATGAATAGGGCGGATAAGAAAGAGCCGATGCCTGCTCCAATAAGAGCCAGAGGAATAATCATGTAGATGAGCGACACGAAGAAGACCTTTGCACCGTTAATGAACAAGTCGCCGTAGTTTTCGAGCTTGGGAGGGTTCTCACCTCCAGGAGCCTCCTTTAGTACTCTGGAGGCGTAGCCGACGACAATCCAGTCGACTATCGGGATTATGTCCAATATGATGAGAATTATCAGTCTACCCCCGTCGCTGAATAGTCTCTTAGCGTAATCGAAACTGTTGCTGAAGTTATCACCAATATCCATCAGGGAACACTCGCGTAGGGCAAAGTGTCCCTGGAGCATATAAAATAATGCGCAGAGTTGTCAACGAGAGGAATTATTTCAAGCCATGCACCGTGCTTCGACTGACCCATGCTGCTAGGTGCCTTGGCTCCTGAGCCGTCTCAGCTGCTCTATTGCGCTCAACCAACTCACCATTGCGTTACCGTAGGCAACTAATTTCTCGGGGTCGGTTTCATTCTTCATCGTTAAATTCACTTCACGAATTTTGGATAGAAGCATCTGCTCGGAGTCTTCGAGCACCTTATCGGCCATTAGGCGGGTCTCTTGCTCAGCCGATTGAATGATTACAACTGGTTTGTTGCATTTCGGGCAGAAGGTGTCCTTGCCCTTCCGAAAGAGTGGAGTTCCGCACTCGGGGCACGTCTCGGAAAGCATCGTTGCGCCTGACTTGAGGAGTTCAGCCATCTTCTTGACTTCGATACTCACGGCCATCGACCATGCAAGAGTAGGGTAAACCACTATTACACGTTGTTGGCGACGGAGGGAGATCGATAGATAGGCGAATTGTTCGCTGAGAAAGACTTTAGATACTGCCCTTGAATGAGTCTGATTGAAAGGTCGCCTGTCATGCGTGGTGGTCCGCTATGTCAACTAAGGTCAAACGGAAGGAAGAATATGAGGGCCGAATCAAGCAGGCGCTGGGTGTTCTCAACGAAGTTTCTAACGACACAACGACACCCCGCAACATCCGTCGTGCAGCGAAAACGGCCATGGATACTCTCCAAGTCAGCGACCTCAGTATAGGCGTCAGGGCGGCAAATGCCATATCCATAATGGACGACATAAGCCAAGACCCTAACATGCCACCCTATACGCGCGTGAAGATCTGGAACTCGGTAAGCCTTCTCGAAGCCATCAAAGATTAAGAGTACAGGATAATCTTAATTATCGCATCTAACGGTCGGTGCGCAATTCCTAAGGCAGTCATTTCAGACGGTCCCCCCAATGGATCTAGCTGTGCAGACGTTCGACCTTACGAAAAAATTCGGCGACTTCACAGCGGTTGATCATATTAATCTTGAAATTAAACAGGAAGTTTTTGGTCTCTTAGGCCCTAATGGAGCAGGAAAAACAACCTTAACGCGCATGTTAACAACAATTCTGTTGCCCACCGAGGGCACGGCTACTGTCGCGGGGGCCGATATTATACACGAAGCAAACAAAGTACGTGAGCGTATAGGAGTTGTTACACAGGCGTCAACCTTAGACAATGAGTTGTCGGCGCTTGAAAACATGAATCTATACGGGAAATACTACGGCATACCTCGCAAGCAACGCCAAGAAAGAATAAAAGAACTCCTTAAAGTAGTAGGGTTACAGGATCGAACCACAATCCCCGTCCGAAGTTATTCAGGAGGCATGAGACGGCGCCTAGAAATTGTAAGGGCCCTCATCCATGAACCTGAAGTCCTATTGCTTGATGAACCTACCACAGGTCTCGATCCTCAAGCCCGCGCCGCCGTTTTAGAATACGTTGAGCGAATTCATGAAGACCGCGGCATCGCGCTATTGCTCACAACCCATTACCTAGATGAAGCGGAGAAACTTTGTGATAGACTCGCAATCATCGATCACGGCAAAGTAGTCGCCTTAGGGACACCCACGGAACTAAAGCGGCAAGTTTCAGGAGGCGACGTAGTTGAAGCCAACTTCTCAAACCTCTCTGATGCCGCTCTCAAGGCGTTAGAGAGAGCAGAATTCGTTCTGCAAGTCAAAAGACGGGACAGCAGCTTAACGATTCTAGTGAAGAACGGTGCGGAAGCAGTTCCGAAGATAGTTGGACTCATTGACTCCAATGGAGGAAAACTTCGCACAATCACTCTGCGCGAGCTTACCTTAGATGACGTTTTCCTGAACTTTACAGGTCGGAGTCTGGGAGATTGAAAGGCAGCCTAGCCATATGCGAGCGGGATGTCCGAAAATTCTTTAGACAACCATTCCTCGTCCTCTCCACGATTGTTGGACCATTTCTGACTTTGGTCTTGCTCGGGAGTGCCTTTGGTGGAGCAATAACGCATGCACCAATCGCAATCGTACAAGAAAGCTATGGCCCATTTTCATCAAATTTCATAGGCATTTTGCAGAACCAACAAAGCTGTGAAGTGGGCGTAATAAATTGTCGGAGTTCATTTCAGATAACATCCGTTCCCGACATGGATGCGGCACAGCAAATGCTCCGAGAGGGCTTAGTCAAAGCGATAGTTCACATTCCCGAAGGTTTTGACACATCGTTAAGTAAGAACTCGAAAGTCATCCTTACAGTAACGTTAGATAATACTGATCCATTGAGTGCTGCCGCCATTGGACCTGAAATTGCCAAAGCAAGTCAACAGCTCTCATCTCTAATACAAACATCGACCGCAGCCGGCTCGCCGATAGATGTGGATTTAGAGAATGCTTACAGAACCTTCTTGTACATTGAATTCATGGCGCCCGGAACATTCGTTCAATCAATCATGTTCGTTTCAATCATTGCGGGCGGCGTTCAAGTCGTAAACGATAAGGAAAGAGGAATACTCGAGGGATACTTAGTTACACCCCTGAAAAAATATGAGATAATCGTCGGTGTCCTACTTGCAGGAGTCATTAAATCGCTCATCTCAGCGATCGCGCTATTCTTTTTAGCCGTATTAGTGGTAGGCGTTCGCCCCATGAGCATTTTCCCAACACCAGACCTGATAGGAATAATACTCACAATGTTCACACTGGTGCTCACCTCACTGGGGCTTATCGCTATGATGACCGCCTACGCGGTGAGGTTTTCGACGGCCGACATTTACAGGGTTTCATCATTTCCCATCAACTTGACTCTGTATTATACAAGTGGCGCGATATACCCACTGGACGGGTTTCCCACTTGGATGAGGGAGATATCGGTAATCAACCCAGAAACCTACGCGATTCATGCCCTACGACTCTTGATGTACAATGGGGCGGGATTTGGAGCGGTCGCAGGCGACTTTGCCTTCTTGGGAGCGTTCACTGTCTTGATGGTGATATTATCTCTACTCGCTTTTAGACGCGGATTGTAGTCAAATCGCGATAACCAATCAATATAATCATCAACTAATGGTTGGATCAGCGAATGCGCCCTTCAAACGAGCACTTCGAAGGATTTGTCGAGCGCAACTTTAAAGCCCGCTAATACAATGACCGCCAAACGAATTGGGTGGAGATTATAGAGATGCGATACGGGAGAACAATCGGTCTATTGCTAATCATTTCCTTTGGACTACTGCTGCATTTAGGGCTGCAACCCGTTCAGGCGATAGGAGTCGCGAGTGTTGTAGTCACGAACGTGTATTGGGGCGCTAACCCCATGAGCCCAGACAGCGCCCACCCGGGTGACACGGGTTTACAGTTATCGATACTGGTCACGAATGTTGGGGATGATGTTGCGCGGAGCGTCAACGCAACCCTAATACTTGGCCTACCCCTCGTTTACTCGTACTGGTCGAATGGGGTTCAATACTCCGCGACTTCTGTATCTCAGTCTGCAGGTGACATCCAAGCCGGACAAGCGTACACGCTCAAGTATACATTAAGTATTGACGCGGCTGCGAAGGAAGGGACATACAAGTACGGTCTAGAATTAACCTACAAGTCCGCTAGAGAACTACAAGCAATAGACACAACTGTACAAGTAGATGTACCGATCTGGAAGGGGGAACTCCATATTCAGGGAGTCCAGACGAACCCAACTAAAATCTACCCCGACAGCAAGGCTGTGGTAGTTGCAGCCACGATCGTAAACTCAGGCCAGGGCGCGGCAAAAGACCTCCAACTTCAACTCGACCTAACAAACCCCTTCACCGCTTCATCTAGTGGTTCTGATGAGATCTATGTGGGCAACCTCCCCGCTGGCCAAACAACTATGGCGAATTTCATAGTCGATGTGGCCCAGAACGCGACCTTCGGCCAATACTCAATCATTTTGGGCCACCTGACAAACGGCACGCTCATACCAATCGGACAGCTTCCATTATACGTTGACGAGAAGGTGAAGTATGATATTCTCAGCGTAACGCCCTCCGTCGTTGGCGCCGGCGATTCAGGAGATGTGATCAGGGTAGACGTGAGAAACGCTGGGTCGATCAAGGCCGACTCGGTTCGAGTTGAATTGCGAGTAGGGAACTACTTCACCGGAACTTTAACCGATTTCCTCGGAACGATGCAGGCAAATGAAACTAAGTCAGTGTTCTTCACGGTAGACATCGACAGCAAAGCTCAACCGGGACAGTACAGCATCGACCTTCGGTTTGATTGGACCCAGGATAACAACTCACTCGACGACACATACACAGTAACCCTAACCGTCCAACCTCCCGCCGCACCAGTTACGCTGATCGCGCTGGTGGTCATAGTCGTGGTTGGGGGAGGCGGCTTCATGTACATGAGAAGAAGAAAAGCAAAGGCGGCAGCGCAACGACCCGCCTCTAAGGCAAAGTAAACAGTCCAGAGCGCGCAGCGATCTAGTTGGCTTGGAGCAGAGTAATGCTTGGCTCGAACGTGGGCCATTTTCCTCCTTCTGATGGCCCTCGCACTCTCATTCGCTGCTCCCGTCTCGGCCCACACAACGCTAGGAGACTTAACCAGTACATCCCCGTTCCGGATAAATGATAATGAACTAACGATCCCTCTCGGCAACCATGTCCCCGGCCCCCTAGGATATGTCTGGCCGGGAAGCGGGTTGGATACGTACTCGGGAGTAGCCACTAACCCGCCCGGTTACCAGTCACCCTTCACCGACCAACAACCTCTCCAAGCCGCGGGCGACTCCTACAGCCCTGAGGGTGCAATCCTCACCTCGACCGCCGACCACGACAGCGTAGGAGACTTGATCTTTGCGCTAAACTTCTCAAACCCGAACTCTTTTCCCAACCTGAGCCGATTCAACTACACAAGCCTAGCAATCTACATCCCCGCACCAGTCTTCGATGCGACTGGGAAACTTATCCAAGATGGTTTCGAACCCACCGCCGGGGTCAACTGGAATCAAGGTGATAACACAAACATTGTCACAACCATCACCAACGACTACGGCAGCATATTCATAACCCGAGCCGATAGAAACGACCCATTCAGTCCAGGTTCATGGATCGTCTACATCCGGGCACCCCCGTCAGGAATCACGTTCAACTTCAACAAACACTTCGACAACTGGTACTACATCCGAATCAACCAGATGAAAGCGCCGTTCACTGCTGGAAGATACTTTTTCAAAATGTTCCTCAACGACTCATACCCCGTTCACAGCGGCGTCTCTGGGAGTTTGATTGCGGGCACGGTGCCGATGGAGAACTGGCCGGTGCTCCTGGTTAAGGGTGAGGTGGATCCGGCTATCATATCCGGCACACTCAGGTACGGTGACCTTAACAGTACGCTTTACGGGCAACGAATACGTCTTCCAGGATTGGTAAGGGCGGTTGGGGTCGCAAATGACCCGTTGACTAACGAGCCGACGGGTCGCCCGGTTGAGGCGCGAGGATACTTTAACGCTACCGCCCACGGACACTTCGAGATAGAAGGCGTCGCGGCGGGAGTTTACGACATCTACGCCTCAGCAGCCGGACTTCCTGAACAGAAAATAGCCAGCAACGTCCGAGTGGCCCGCGGACAATCGCTTCAGTTTGACGGATACCTAAGAATCGGTTTCCAGTTGCGCGGCGAAATATTCTCCAAACAATCGTTCGGGGAAACCCTGTGGCCCGCGCAACGGCCAATCTCGATAATCATTTACAACAGTAAATCCTACGACGTTCCAAGCATCGAAACGGAATCTCCCATCAACCTCACTAATTCTCCATACACGTCGTATGTGAACGGAAACACATTCTTCTCAGCCACAGGCTTCAGCGGACTAATTTCAGGAGTGACGGGCCCGAAAAAGGCCGCATTCCCTTGGGAGGGCCCAACGAGCTACTACACATACACGAGCCCAGTCGTAAAGGACCCCTTCGGGTTGTTTAACGGCGTGGGCCCAGCGCAAGTCTGGTGGGTAGACCCCCGCGGAAACCTCGATCCTAACACTGGTCTTGGTTCGTCTGTGTCGGAGTTCACCTTCCAATTCGGGTCTGAAAACGGTTTCGGCGTGCCGACGAAATTCTCGGGAATGGTCCCTGAAGTGTTCGCGACGTGGACGGACAGCCTGAGCCCCGGGACCTACTACATCCGAGTCTTCCTGAACGGATACGTCCAGACCACTCTTGATGGAACGACGTTCGTGGATTACCCTTTCACCGTCCCAGACATAGGCCCCTACAACACATTCGTTCCAATTGACCTCATACAAACATGCGGCATCAATGTCACGGTCCACTTCCACAACGACCCAGCAACTCTCGTAGAGGGCGCGATAGGAGGCCCTGATCCTGCAAGGTTCATGATCGCGGAGGCGTTCGCCCGAGATGATTCACTGGCTGCATTCAACTTCACCCAAGTTTCTTCAACAAAATCTGAGATGTCAATATTGCTGAACGGTTTGGGTATGGCAGGGGATCCACTTCACATATCTCCCTTCGACTCCCGCGCACCAATCAAGTATTCACTCGCAAGGTACAGGGGCGCATATGACTACGGACTACCATCCGATACATACACGGTCCGCATATTCATGCGTGGTTACATTCAGGCCCTTCCCCCTGCAACATCATTCGACGAGCTAGACCAACCCCTCTCGGTAACCATCTCAGCTGGCAGCTGCCTCTTGGCCGCAAGCACCCACATGTACCGAGGCGGCAGCATCAACGCCTCGATCACCTCAACCGACTGGGAGAGACCCCAGGTCGTACGAAACTGGGTATGGAACAACACCTCAGTGAACATCCTAGTGTACGACATTTCCTCACGGAGCTTCATAGACGTAATCAACTTCTGGAACGCCAAACACTTGCAATGGATGATACCGCGACAGAACTCAATGTTCACAGACCTCCCATGGCCGGGATGGTTAACTACCTACGGGCCAGGTTCTAGTTACCTGATGACAAACGGAAGCGTATTCGTGGACAGCCTCGGGCCTGACTTTCCCAACATACCTTCCACAGACCCAGCAAACAGCATGACAACCTTTGACTTCTTACAAGAGAACATCCATGAGGGATTCTTGTTCAACTTCACCTCATACCGACTATCATCATTCAGATCGAACCTGGCAATTTACCCGGGAACCTACGCCCTGAACGGCTGGACGTACGGTTATGTGCAGGAGAACGTGGTCACTCTAGGTGATCTTGGTAACGTCTACGTTGGTGTTCCATGGCTTGGCCAAATGGCTGACATAAACCTGAAACTCATAATCGGTGTAAACTTCACGATTAGTGTTCTATTCAAGACTGAGAAGATAATCGCGGGAACCCCATACAACATGTCCGTTAGGATCCGCATATTCGACGATCAGGACAGGCTAGTTGCCGCGACAACCTCGTTCACATCAGACGCGGGCATACTCCTTCCCTCATCAAACGTTGGGTTCTTCGCTAACGGAAAGAAAATCATCAACCAAGCGCTTCCGGCCGGAACCACATTATTGACTTACAAGGACCTCGCAGGACAGTTCAGCTACGTGGAATTGAGCAGTGCAACTTCCCGCATCCGAACCGCCACCCTATTCTCCCCAGACCACGGAATATGGGGCAGCGGTGGCTACGCAGGCAGCTACTACGGGTCGTGGACGGTGATGGTTGATTTTGTGAACTGGTACCAGCCCACAGTCGCGTATCCGCCGGTCCCAGCTCTTCTTCAGGGTGAATCGCCCTACTTCTTCCCGTACAACCACCTTGGACCCTACTCGCAACGAGAGTACAACCTAATTCTAAACGCCCCACTCAGCGGCGAAGCCTCCACCGAATTCGAAGTAGACAGACGTGGGTATATTCAGGGGATCATACTTGGAATGAATTGGGACGATCAAACCAGAACAATGAGCTGGGTAACGGTTGAGATTGTGGACAGCTCCGGATACCAATATTATTGGTATACATGGGATGGTTGGTTTGATGGCTACTTAGACCCAGGTACCTACCAAGTAACTGTTTCTGAATGGATCCATAACGAAGGCCACCATCAAATCATGTTCACGCTCAATGTGAATCAAGGAGAACAAAACGATGCGCTCAATTACATTCTGGAAGAAAGCCAAATCCCCATACCCGAACTCACATCGATCTCCCTAAGCACCTTAACAGCCTGCGCAGCAGCAGTATTCCTGTTAGAGCGGAGAAGACGCAGGTAACACTACATCGTCCGTTTCGATAGAAGAATCGCGATCGGCATCAGTATGAGGCTGCTGATGAGCAGGATGAGAAGATCGCCCCCAACCGCGTTCAGCCCAGCCCCCAGATAGATCAAACGTCTAAGCGCATCATTACCATACGTCCAGGGCAGGCTGTCGGCGATCGCCCTACCACCAGGCGCAAGAAGAAGCGGGGAACTCGTGGTCCCAGCCAACGCGAACAGTGGAAACGTCATCGCTATCTCCAGAACCGTCAGAGTCGTTGTACTTCGGATTCTCGTTGAGATCGTTAAGCCTAGGGAGAAGGTGAAGACGGCGATCAAAACGGTTGTCAGGAAGATGAGTATGAGGTTTCCATGAATCACCAAACCATAAAGACTGAAGATAACCAGCATCAACGCAGTCCGCAGAATCGTAAGAACTATCGTAGCGGACATTTTACCGGAATAGACCGCGAACAGGCTCACTGGGGATAGAGTCAAGCGTGGGAAAGTACCTCGTTCCCGTTCCCTGTTGATCGCGTTCACAATATCATCAAACCCTCCAAGGATGGCAATTAGGCCCAAGAAACCAGGCAGGATCGGGTCACCGCTTGGCGGACGCCCCGTCAAGCTTCTTGTGATCACCTCGATTGGGGCGATCTTGAGCCCGAAATTAATGCCGCCCTCACCTGAGGTTACCTGATTAACGAGATCCTGAGCGCCCTGATTCACAGAGCCGACCACGAACTGCGAAGAGGTCAACTTGGAATTATCCGTAGAGACGATAACGAAAGCGTCTCCAGCCAGAAGCGCGTTCCCGAATCCTTGAGGTATGATTATGGCTCCCACCGCTTGCGCATTATCAACCGCTTGGTAGGCTTGGTCTTCGGTTTGCACGAGTTGAGTTACGTGGATGAAGCGTGATCGCGTCAGCTCGTTAAGCATCGCGTTCGAGGCCGACGTTCCATCTAGATCAGCGACGACCACAGGCACATTATGGGTGGTGGCGCTGAAGGCAGCAACGATCACTATGAAGATACCAATCAGGATGATTGGGAACATGACCGTCAAGACCATTGAGACAGGGTCGCGGCGGAGTTGCTTCAGTTCCTTCGCTGTAATGGCAACCGTGTCGCGAACGAAAGCGTTCTTCAAGTAATCAGCCTCTCCCGGAAGCTGCGAAGCAGCACGAAGGCGAGTGCGAACGAGACGATTATGGACCCAATCAAATATTCAAGATCAAAGGTCAGAGAGAGCAAAGGCCTACCCAGCAGTATTGTGCGCCTCAACGCGTCGAATGCATAGGTAAAGGGTAGAGAGTAACTGATGGCTTGCGAGATACCAACCAACAAATTGCTGTCAATAATCAAGCCGCTGAACGCGAAGAGGAATAGGATCAGAAAGAACGTTATGATCACCACAGCTCTCTGCCCTAACTTCAATGCAGCCGCAACGAAGCCAATTCCCATCGTTACGAGTGCAACGATCAGGGACAACGCGAGGATCGTGCCAAAGTCCGTACTCGGCTTCGCCCCGTACCCGTAAATGCCGATCCCAAGAACAATGAACGTTCTCAAAACGCTCAAGAGAATGTCAAAGATTGTTTTTCCCAACATGATTGAGCCGATTGGAATCGGCGAGGCGAGGAGACGGGCATACGTTCCCTCATCCCGTTCCCGAGCCATGCCTCCCGCAATCTCATAGAACACTGAAAAAATTTGCACGATCGCGAGTATAGTGGTTAATCCAACATTGAAGCTAGCGAATATGGCTCCCTTCCGAACAACGCCAACTCCGGCAATCGATTGCTTCTGCAACTGGCTAAGGTGCGGCTGAACTTCTACGTTCGGGTCGAAATTCTGTGCATAGCCCGTTAGAGTGCTCTGGATTTGGTCGGAGACACCAGGTTCGCTGTCATCCGCATAGAGTATTAGCCTCGCCTGGTTTCCGTTTTCTAAATCATTTTGGAAACCTTTGGGAACGACGATCACGGCGTAGATCCGTTTAGTTCCTAGCTCAGCTATGGCGTCCTGCTCATTGTAGGATTGTATCAAGTTATGGAAGTCGGGGGATCTGTCCAAAGTTTGCCAGAGGCGGAGTGAGGCGATTGAATTGTCATTATCTACGAAGCCGATTGGAATATCCGCCGTAGAGGAGAAAGATGTACCTGCGCCCCCTTGACCTGCGCCGAGGGAGACGGTGAAGAATAGGGGTAAGACGACAAGGGAGATGAGTATGGCGCTTCGGTTCCTCCGGAATTGGCGAAATTCGGTTTCAGCAATGGCAAGGGAATCGCTGAGAAATGTTGCGACCGACATCAGAAAATCGACTGCATTCTATGCCTTTTGTCCCGCACCCTCGAGGAATCGGTCGATTTCTTCTTCGCCGCCTGTCAATGCGATGAAAGCTTCTTCAAGCGTCGGATCCTTAGTGTTAATCGTTCTAATCCTCGCCCCCACATCAAGCAGGGCGGCTGCAACTTCTTCGGCGAGCGTCTCCGTTCGTTCACAACTAACTTGAAGCTTTGAATCCACATACTTCACATTACAAACATGTGCCATCACTTTGAGTTTGAGTTTCACCTTGTCAAGTTGAGCCTTAGTCAAATCGGGTGTCTCCACTTCCACCATCGAGAGTTCGCTCACGCTATGCTTCAATTCGTTCGGAGTGCCAACCTGCACTAACCTACCCGCGAACATTATCCCAACCCGGTCACAGATCTTCTCAGGCTCACTCATGTAGTGGGTCGTCCAAATCACGGTGACACCCTGCTCACACTGTTTCTTAGTAAAATCCTGTAGAGCGATGGCGGATTGGGGGTCGAGACCGGAAGTGACCTCGTCAAGGAACAGAACCTGCGGGCTGTGAAGCAAGGCCGCGCATATCATCGCCTTCTTCGCCCACCCAGTCGACAAAGCTCCCACCAGTCGACTCGCTTTTTCCCTAAAAGCAAACATATCCATCAGCTCCCGTATCCTAACCTCAGCTTTGTGACGGGGGATTTCGTAGAGCGTGCTGAGCAGCTTCAAGTTCTCCTCAATCGTCAAGTCCTTGTACAAGGAGACTCCTTCAGAAACCACCCCAATCTGCCGTCTAACCTCAGCTGCCTGCTTGTGAATATCATATCCCACAACATTGGCCGTACCCCGCGTCGCTTCGATCAATGTGCAAAGCATCCGGACAGTGGTGGTTTTTCCGGCGCCGTTCGGACCAAGCAGACCAAACAGTTCCCCTTTGCCAACCCCTATGTTTAGCCCATCGACGGCAGTAAAACGACCGAAGACTTTCGTCAAAGCCTTGGTAACGATTGCTTCCTCAGGCATCACAAATCATCCTGCAATATTCTTCAAGATGAAGTTGAAGCAATGAAACCAACTCTTGAGGTTATTGCTTCGCATGCCATTCAATATCCCCCTTATTCTCCCGGTGGTTCGCCACGCGTGCTATTACGAACAGGAGGTCTGAGAGACGATTCATGTACGGTACCATTTGCTCGTTTATCGCCTCAACTTTGCTAAGGGTAACGACCCGTCGCTCCGCTCGTCTCGCAACCGTGCGGGCGTTGTGGAGTAATGATCCGGCCACGCCACCACCGGGCAGAATGAAGGCCTTCAGGGGAGAAAGCTCGGCTTCAAACTTGTCAATCGTTCTCTCCATGGCCGCGATCTTCTCGGCTGTGATGCGTGGAACGTTACGTTGCTGACCGTCGCCTGTGGAAGCTAGATCTGCGCCCACTACGAAGAGGTCTTTCTGTAGCTCTGCCAGTAAATCATCGAGTTCCCGGTCGTGTAGAAATGCTCTTGCGATTCCGAGGACTGAATTAAGTTCATCAACGCTCCCGTAGGCATCCACGCGTAAGGAGTCCTTCGGAACCCGAGCCCCGCCAACTAGACCCGTTTCGCCTTTGTCACCCGTTCGAGTGTATATCCTCGCCAATTTCGAATACTCGCTGCTAAAGAGGCGAGACAACAATTTAGAGGCGTTGGTACGTAATGACTCTGGCGAGTAGGATTGAAGATCGGTGTACTCTTAGACGAACCCAGGATCCTTCCTGGCTTTGACTACACATTCTACGAAGTGAAACCATCGAGCGGAAGAATCCACCAACCGCTTCCGCAAGCATGGAACGTCGTAAACTGCTTCGCCGACAACACGATCAACCAAACAAAACCTGAACTGGTCGCAACTTCGAAAGGAAAAAGAGCAGTAAGGGGAACGCCGAAGCGTTTTCTGTGGGACTGGATTTGCCCGAGCCGGCATGAATACCGAGACTATTGTTTGAAAACCATCCAGGACATTGCACGGCAAAACGTGGCGGGGATCCGTTTGGATAGCGTATGCTTTCCCCGAGAAGGATATTGTGACTGCTCGGTTTGCAAAGACCTGAGCGTAAAGAGCGGTATGGACTTCCTAGAATGGCGTGCCAGTCAAATAGAGTCTTTCATTCGTGCAGTGCGTGATAGCATCTCATGCGGCCTAGGCCTCACATTGGAACCCGACCCTTGCTATGGAAAGGAGAGATTCGGTTTGGACCTAGAAAGGGTATCAACCTACGTTGACTTCATTTCCACACCACTTTACATGGATTACTCAATCGTCTATTGGCTGGACATAATCGCAAACTGTTTCCGACGCAAAATATCGAAGCCCTACTTCATTGAGCTCTACGCCGGGCACCCAAGAGCACCTACAAAGCATCTCGTATCCGCGTTGGCTGTGGCTTCTGGATACGCTGACTGCGTCGTCCTCTCGACGTATGAGGCGAGCATCGCAGAGAACCTTCAACGAGAAATGGTTCGAGACAAACAAGTGGCGAGCTTTTTCGAGGAGCGCGAATGCAGCAATATGCTGGAGGTTCTAAATCGATGGCGGGAAATTCTGTGACGAGTATTTTGGCACACTAGTTCAACGTACATTTTTGTACGCTGTAGCTTTAAATAAAGTAATGTTGTCAAAGATGAGCCATCACGTTACAGCCGAGGAAGCTAAAATGAGGTATAGCCTTTGGGTGGCGCGCCCAACAACTGACCGCGCAAACAGAGCATAGGCTGAAGCTTCAGAAGTTTCGGTACTCCACAAACCCTTTGCAAACATTTCGAGCACTTAGCAATCAAAGCGAATATTGTTACCTGCTCGAATCTGCTGAAGGCCCAAGAAAACTCGCGCAGTATTCTTTCATTGGCTTCTCCCCTGAAAGAATCGTCGAGGTAAAGGACGGCCGCTACACAGAGACGCCCACCGGAGAAAAATCTGCGACAGTTCAAACAAACGACCCTTATCTCCCGCTTCGGAGAATACTGGCTGAAAACTTCACAACATATCATGGGTTCCGGTTCGTAGGTGGCCTGGTAGGCTACTTCTCCTACGATGCAATTCGTTATCTAGAATCGTTACCCAATCAAGCCTCCGATGATCTTAAACTTCCGGACTTCGAGTTTGGAGTCTATGATGATGGGCTTGTATTCGACCACTTAACCGGCCAAGCTTACTATTACTGGTACAACAACAACAGGTTGAGAGAGATTGAACGACTTCTAGCCCAAAAAATTACGCCAACAACCCTGATTGTTGATGGGCCGCGGGTAAACCTGAGGCAAGAAGAATTCGAATCAATGGTGGGCGATGCGAAGCGTTACATTAGAGCTGGAGACATATTCCAGGTCGTACTTTCAAAACGCTTTGAGTTTTCGTTTAAAGGAGACCTTCTCGGTTTCTACAAAGTATTGCGGGAGATCAACCCGTCTCCGTACATGTATTTCCTGAAAATGAGAGATCGTGCGATAGTGGGCTCAAGCCCCGAGATGCTCGGGAGAGTTGACAAAGGCCGCGCGGAAACCTACCCAATAGCCGGAACGCGCCCCGTCGGAAAGAACGACAGAGAAGACCAACGCTTGGCGGATGAGCTACTGAACGACCCGAAAGAACAAGCCGAACACATTATGCTCATCGACTTAGCTAGGAACGACCTTGGAAAAGTCTGCCAGTTCGGAACGATTGAGGTCCCGGAGTTAATGGTCGTCCAGAAATATAGTCATGTTCAGCACATAGTCTCACGGGTTTCAGGCCAACTGCGGCCGGACTCCGACGCGCTCGACACATTCAAAGGGATCTTCCCCGCCGGAACAGTCTCCGGAGCGCCGAAAAAGAGGGCAATGGAAATCATCGACGAGTTGGAACCATCTCGTAGAGGACCGTATGCTGGCGCAGCCGGCTATTTCTCCTACAACGGCAACGCGGATTTCGCAATTACAATCAGAACTCTAATCGCAAATGGGGACAGGGCCTACATACAAGCTGGAGCAGGAATCGTCGCGGACTCTCAACCGAGACGCGAATGGTTTGAGACAGAAGACAAGGCCAAAGCACTCATGCACGCCCTGAAAGTTGGAGGAATCTGAAATGAAGGTATTGATTATGGATAATTTCGATTCGTTCGTATACAATCTCGCCCAATATGTTGGACAGCTAGGGGCTGAACCTATGGTTTACCGAAACAATCAGGTCACGTTGCGCGAAGCCGAACAACTGAGCCCTGACCGAATCATCCTATCCCCAGGCCCAGGCAGACCTGACGATCGCAAATATTTCGGAATTTGCTTGGACATAATAAAGAAAATCAGTCCACGCGTTCCAACGCTCGGAGTATGCTTAGGGCATCAAGGTATCGCCTACGCGTTCGGCGGTTCAATAGTGCCCGCGAAAAAGTTGATGCATGGAAAAACTAGTTTGATCGAGCATCAAAGCGACGGTTTGTTCAAAGGCATAGAAAACCCTCTTCGCGCAACTAGGTACCATTCCTTAGTTTGCGGAAGGAGGAGTTTTCCTAAGTGCTTGGAAGAAACCGCCACTTCCACCGACGACGGTGAGATCATGGGATTGCGCCACCGTGAGTACCCCATTTACGGCGTCCAGTTCCACCCCGAATCCATTCTGACTTCTGAAGGTCTAAAGATCATGAAAAATTTCTTGGATGGACCCTCAGAATGATTAGAGAAGCTATTCAATTATTAGTGGACCGAAGAGACCTCTCCTTTGAACTCGCGCAACAATCAATGCGGGAGATTATGGCAGGGGAAGCAACACCGTCTCAGATCGGAGCGTTCCTAACATCGCTTCGAATGAAAGGGGAAACTGTCGAAGAGATAACCGCCTTCGCGATGGTAATGCGGGATAATGCTGTTCGAATCAACCCTCATGTCAACGGCAGGACGGTTGATACCTGTGGCACAGGAGAAGACCGGTTGAAAACGTTCAACGTAAGCACCGCGGCAGCCCTTGTCGCAGCCGGCGCAGACGTACCCGTTGCAAAACACGGCAACCGCTCGGTCACCAGCAAATGCGGCAGCGCGGACGTCTTGGAAGCGCTTGGCGTCAACCTGAACGTACCACCATTAACTGTCCAGAGAGCGATAGAACAGGTAGGAATCGGTTTCATGTTCGCGCCTGCATTCCACCCAGCAATGAAGAACGCAATCGTTCCACGACGGGAAATAGGGGTTCGAACAGTCTTCAACATCCTCGGCCCCCTCACAAACCCCGCCAACGCAAACGCGCAAGTCCTAGGAGTCTACGACCCACAGCTTGTCGAACCCATGGCGAAGGTGTTGCAGAAACTCGGCACCGAAGAAGCCATGGTAGTCCACGGCATTGACGGCTTAGACGAAATATCAACCATAGGCAAAACAAAGCTTGCATGGCTGAAAGACGGACAGACCACAAGTAAAAAAATTACTCCGCAAGACCTAAACCTCAAGCAAGCGCGACCCAACGAGATTTCCGGCTTTGATGTCGAACAAAGCGCCAAGCTATTGGTCAACATAATCAATGGGCGGGAGGACAAACTCTCGACACGGCTTCAGATGGTTCTTGCAAACGCCGCAGCTGCAATAGTAGTTGGCGGGAAGGCGGACGACTTGGCGACAGGTGTAGAGGTCGGCCGCGAAGCCATAACAAGTGGAAAAGCGTACGATAAGCTGAAGCGGCTAATCGCATGCACAAACGGCGACGAATCCAAACTCGAAAGGATAGAATCACAAAATGCCTGATTTCCTAAGCAAACTAATTGAAGATGCCAGAAGAAGGGTTAACACTGGATACTACGATGTCAGGGAGACTGTAGCGCACGAACCCGTCAGCCTCAAACGTGCACTCAAGTTAGCCCATAATAATGCCATAATCGCCGAGATCAAGCCGATTTCCCCCGCGCTAGGCCCACTACGTCCAAGCATTGACCCCGTCGATACAGCCATCAAGCTTGCCAAGGGCGGCGCGGTAGCCTTATCGGTTCTAACTGAACCCGACAACTTTGGCGGAAAAATAGAGAACTTGAGACGAATTAGAGAGAACGTAAACCTGCCTCTGCTCATGAAGGATATAATAGTTCACAAGACACAAATTCACGCAGGCAAGAAATCTGGGGCCGACTGCGTCCTCCTCATAAAATCAATTTTCTCATCACGCCCCGCCCTTGAAGACCTGATTCAAGAAACACACCGAAACCAACTGGAAGTACTCCTGGAGGTCCATAGCGAAGATGAACTTGAAATGGCCCTGGCAAGTGAGGCGGACATTATTGGCGTAAACAACAGAAACCTCACGACACTAGAGATCGACCTCAACACGACTGCACGACTTCTGCGTAAAATCAATGAAAGGTATGGGAAGGTTATCATTAGCGAGAGCGGTTTTGAAAGCGCAAATGACATCCGCAAACTAAAGCCTGGAACCGTCGATGGTTATCTGATAGGCTCTTCAATTATGCTCTCAGAAGACCTGGAGCGGAAGGTCCGGGAGTTCGTACTTACCTAGGGAAGCTGGTTATGCGAGTCAAGATTTGTGGCTTGATGCGATCGAAGGATGTGAGAGCCTCTTTGGATAGTGGCGCAGATGCCGTGGGTTTCGTTGTGGCCAGCCCATCTTCCCGAAGGAACTTACCGTTCGACGAAGCGCGAAAGTTGATGAAGGCGGTTCCAATGTTCGCAACGAAGGTGGCGGTTACCTCCGCGAATGATCGAAAAAGTGTGCTTAAGATTTGCTCCAAGCTAAAGCCTGATGCACTCCAGCTCCACCAACACCGACTAGAACTAGTACGATTAGTTCGGCGTAAACATCCTGAAACTAAACTCATTCTCGCCACGGCTATTCGTGATCGCTCATCCTTGCGAGGCGCAAGCTGGGCATCAGGATACTCAGATGCAGTTTTGGCAGACTCACCCAGCCCCAGCGGCATGGGTGGCACGGGCCGAACTCATGACTGGAACCTCACGGCTGCCCTCCGCAATAGGATATACCCTCATCCCCTAATCCTCGCGGGAGGGCTTACCCCAAGCAATGTTCAAACAGCCATCAGGAAAGTCAGACCGTTCGCCGTAGATGTTTCAAGTGGCGTGGAGAAGACGGTCGGAGCAAAAGACCTCAAGAAGATCGGGGACTTCATCAAGAGAGCAAAGGAGAACATAAATTGACACAGGAGTACTCACAACCTGTCGATGGTAAATTCGGGAAGTACGGTGGCCGCTTCGTTCCGGAAACGCTGATGGGCGCTCTCATCGAACTCGAAAAAGAATATGCACGACTGAAAAATGAACTGGAATTCAAATCCCAGCTGAGTTATCTTCTCAAAGAATTCGCCGGCCGACCAACACCACTCTACTACGCAGCGAACCTAACCCGAAAGGCCGGCGGCGCGAAGATCTACATCAAACGTGAAGACTTGGCACACGGCGGGGCTCACAAGATCAACAACACAATTGGGCAAGCACTTCTCGCAAAGCGAATGGGAAAAAAACGGGTCATAGCGGAAACTGGAGCCGGCCAGCACGGCGTTGCGAGCGCCATAGCGTGCGCCTCGCTGGGCCTCAAGTGCGAGGTCTACATGGGTGCCGAAGATGTGGAACGACAGAAACTAAACGTCTTCCGCATGAACCTTCTGGGAACCAAGGTCCATCCGGTTCACTCAGGCTCAAAGACACTCAAGGATGCGATAAACGAGGCCTTCCGAGACTGGGTAACGAACGTTGAGAACACTTACTATTTGCTGGGTTCAGTCGTAGGCCCCCACCCATACCCCACCATAGTTAGGGACTTTCAGAGCGTTATTGGCCTAGAGATCAAAGAGCAGATTCTGCAGAAAGAAGGACGCCTCCCGGACGCAATAGTTGCCTGCGTGGGAGGAGGAAGCAACTCGATGGGGGCATTTTATCCTTTCATAGAAGACGAACATGTCGCATTGTATGGTGTGGAAGCGGGCGGCTTAGGCCTCGCGTCGGGAAAACATGCGGCAACATTGTGCGCTGGACAAGAAGGCATCTTTCACGGAATGCTTACTTACGTACTTCAGGATAAGGACGGCCAGATCCAGTCGACACACAGCATCTCAGCCGGCCTGGACTACCCAGGAGTCGGCCCAGAACACGCGTACCTGAAGGCTACCGGCCGTGCCAAATACACTTCGACGACGGACCAACAAGCCTTGAAAGCCTTCATGGAACTAAGCCGGCTTGAAGGCATAATACCAGCGCTCGAACCCGCACACGCCGTACATTATGCAACTATTCTAGCGTCGAAGATGAAGCGAGACGAGCTAGTAGTGGTTAACCTCTCAGGACGCGGAGACAAGGACGTTGATGTCGTAGCCAAGAATTTGGGCGTTAAGATATGACGAGAATCTCAGAATCATTCGCTCAATTGAAGGAGAGAAACGAAGGCGCTCTCATAGCGTATCTGACAGTAGGATACCCAAACCCTAGGCAAACCCCCCGCCTAATAGGAGCCCTGATTCGAGGTGGAGCGGACATCATCGAACTTGGTATCCCATTCTCGGACCCGATTGCGGATGGACCGACGATTCAGAACGCCGTCACACGTTCCTTGGCGAACGGCGCTAGACCACTCGATGCTATGGAGATAGCTCGAACAATTCACGAAAAATACGACACGCCCCTGGTTCTCATGAGTTACTTTAACCCCATTTACAGGGTTGGATTACATGAATTTCTCAGGCTTGCGAAGAATTCCGGGATTTCGGGGATTATCGTTCCTGACCTGCCGGTCGAAGAATCCAAGGATTACAAGAAGGAATGCATTGCAGCCGACATCGACACCATCTTCTTGGCATCACCTTCAACTAATCCGGACAGGCTTAAGCAAATTCTGGCTCAGACTTTGGGTTACCTCTACCTGATTTCACTATACGGTGTCACAGGTGCCCGGTCTTCAGTCGCTGAGTCTGCTCTCACCCTAATCAAAAAATACAGCGGAGCGTTAGCTGGTTCCATTCCCCTTGCCGTAGGGTTCGGAATCTCCAAGCCTGACCACGTTAGAGAAATAATCCACGCAGGAGCAGATGGTGCAATAATCGGAAGCGCATTTGTTGAAATAATCGCCGAGAACCAGCGAAACCCATCTCATGCCGCCAAGAAATTGGAGAACATGACCAGAGCCATGAAGAAAGCAACCCTAGGAGCCAAATGATTCATACACTGCCTAACGACTGCAAATCTAGGAAACGACGAATCTTGAGAAAAACCGTGGTAAACATTGCCTCCGTTAGCTTCCCGGTTTGAGTGTTCTGCCGGCTAGGATGGTAAGACACCGCAAGAGCGGGATATTGCGCCGGAAGCTCGTAGAAGGCGGCGTGATGAAACCGCAACCCCTTCACTTTGAGCCCTTGCTCCCTAAGGAACCTTACATACGTTTCGAAGGCGACTCGTCCCAGAGCTAAGATGACTTTGACATCGGTCAGAAGCCGTAACTCCTGTGTCCAGTAACGCTCACACGTGCGAATCTCCAGCAGAGTCGGTCTGTTCTTTGGTGGAGCGCACCTGACTATCGCCGTCATGTATGCATCATGCAGCTCGAGACCGTCGCCGCGTCTGTTCGATGTCGGCTGGTTAGAGAAACCGTGCCTGTGCAAGGCGGCCATGAGAAATTGGGCCGAACCATCTCCCGTGAACATGCGCCCTGTCCTGTTCCCGCCATGCGCAGCCGGAGCCAAGCCGAGGATTAGCAGCCTGGCATGCGCGTCCCCGAAACCCGGCAGTGGTTTACCCCAATAATTCCAATCCGTGAACTGCCTGCGTTTCTTCTTGGCAACCAGCTTGCAGTATCGCCTTAGCCTTGGGCAGAGCTCACATGAAACTGCTACTGAGTTGAGGCGGTTAAGGGACTTGAATGCAACCCTGCGCTCTGGCAAATTCTCTGACCGTTAGCTGAGGAAGGTCGGCTCAGATGCTTTCCCCGGACATGCTATAGACCACTTTGAGTCCCTGGTGTTGGTCGTCACCGAAGTACGTTAAGGTAAGCGGCAGCCATCCTGTCCAATTCATGGGGAAATGAATTTCGAAATATCCGTTCTGGTCAGTTGCCACGGCTTGGGTTCGGTAGGCACCCTCAAGATAGTACTGTGCGTAAACCTTCGCCCCCACCACCGGCTGCCCTGACATTGTTTCAAGATACCCTTTCACGCCCACAGCCACTCCTTTCTGGGTGACCGCGCTAGCGGAGCTAAACATGACACCCTGCCCCTTGTTGGACAATGGAGATGTTGGCAATGCAACAAAGTCTGAGGGTGGAATCAGAAATGTGGTGCTTACCGTCATTAGGGTCCAAGCAGATAGAATCACGAGAACAATAACGATGAGCAGAGCAACTAAGCTCTTAACGCTCGGCCGTTTTCTTTGTTCCGCTTCATCATTGCTAGCCATCGCAGTACACCTCAGCGGATTCGAAAATCAGCCTGCACACGTCCCCACGAGAGTTAAAGTCTTTCCGGCGGTTAGCACGATAAGAAGGGTGATGCTCTTGGCTGTGGACACAAATTTATTTATAGCGAGCAGGATGCAGTGTCGGAGTTTGCAATATTGTCTGAAGCAACTGTTCCCGTTCTTATTCTGAAGGAAGGAGCTACCCGAAGCCGCGGCCGGGACGCGCAACGGAACAACATTCTAGCGGCAAAAATCATTACTGAAACCATCCGCACGACCCTCGGCCCAGAGGGGATGGATAAGATGCTCGTTTCCGGTATGGGCGACGTCGTGATTACAAACGACGGGGCTACTATCATGAAGGAACTTGACGTTCAACACCCTGCTGCCAAGATGCTTGTCGAAGTCGCGAAAAGTCAAGATAACGAAGTAGGCGACGGTACAACGACTGCTGTTGTTCTTGCAGGAGAACTGCTGACGAAAGCGGAGAAGCTTCTTGACCAGGAGGTGCATCCAACGGTCATCGTCGAAGGTTACAAGAAGGCCTCAGAGAAGGCCCTGGAGATTCTCCAGAACCTAGCCATCGATATTCAATCCAGCGACGAAAATATGCTCAAACTCATAGCAATGACCTCGATGGGCACCAAAGCAACCGTCGGGACAAGCGAACACCTAGCATCGTTGGCTACAAAGGCCGTAAGCCAGATCATCGAAGAACGGGACGGCAAAACTACAGCCGACATAGACAGGATCAAGGTCTTGAAGAAGAAGGGGGAGAGTATGGAACAAAGCGAACTCATCAGGGGCATCGTTGTTGACAAAGAGGTCTCTCATCCCCAGATGCCAAAACAGGTGAAGAACGCAAAGATAGCACTTCTCAACACGAAGCTCGAGATTGAGAAGACTGAGTTTGACGCCAAGATCAACATCAACTCGCCCGACCAGATGAAATGCTTCCTCGACGAGGAGGAAAGTATGCTCAGGGGGATGACCGATAAGATTAGCGGAAGCGGCGCCAACGTGATATTCTGTGAGAAAGGCATCGATGACTTAGCCCTCCATTTCCTTGCCAAGAAGAATATCATGGCTGTGAAGAACATCAGCAGCAGTGACATGGAGAAGCTGGCAAAAGCCACGGGCGGAACAATACTTGCAAGCACCAAAGACATAGCTGCAGACGCGCTTGGTGAGGCGAAACTTGTGGAAGAAGTTAAGATTGGAGACGATAAACTCGTATACGTTCGCGACTGCAAAGACCCACGTGCGGTAACCGTCGTTATCAGAGGCGGCTCGGAGCATGTCGTCGACGAGGCTGAACGTTCCTTCCACGACGCCCTTTGCGTGGTCAGAAACGCCGTAGAAGACCACAAGATCGTCGCCGGCGGAGGCGCACCTGAAGCTGAAACAGCAAAACAGTTACGCGAATACGCCGTGAAAGTCGGAGGCCGCGAACAACTCGCCATCGAAGCCTATGCCGAAGCCCTAGAGACGATTCCACTCACAATAGCCGAAAACGCCGGACTCGACCCTATCGACATAATGGTTGAACTCAGGTCGAAGCACGCCGAACCTGGAAACAAATGGTACGGCGTCCAAGTAAAGACAGGCAAAATTGCTGACATGCTAGCGGACAATATCGTTGAACCACTCAGAGTGAAACAACAAGTCATCAAGTCCGCCACAGAAGCTGCCAGCATGCTCCTCCGAATAGACGACGTCGTCTCTTCGAAAGGCACGAGGGAAAGCGGGCCGCCCGGTGGAATGCCAGGAGGCATGCCGGGTGGAATGCCTCCGGGCATGATGTAGCCGCACGACAACCTAAGATTGCGCGAAAGCGCGACAGTAAGTCATCCCCATGAATGCGAGAAAACTTTACTTCTGCCTGAACTTAGCGCCCAACGTGCGTGATTGAATTGGCAATCACACTAACTGAGAGAACCGTCAAGCTCATCGATGGAAAGAATTTCGCTTTTCTCGCAACGCTCCAGCCAGATGGATCTCCCCACGTCACACCGATGTGGATAGACCACGAAGGTGACATGATTCTCATGAACACAGCGATGGGGCGTATTAAACAAAGGAACGTGACTAGAGATCCCAGAGTCTCAATAGCCATTGTAGATTCGAACAACCCATACGACCGAATCGTTATGCATGGCCGCGTGGTAAGCCAAACCGAGCAAGGCGCAGAAGCACACATAGACAAGCTCGCAAAGAAATACACTGGCGCGAACAAATATCAGAAGGCATCACCAACCGAGAAACGCATCATTCTCAAAATAGAACCACTGCAGATTCTCTGAACCAGCTAAGACTTCAAGAAAACAGTCAACATGTGGACCCAACCTTGCCCACACCCGTCGACTCCCAATCTTCCGCCGAGATTCTTCAAAGGCTGACCAGCTTTCCAACATATGAAGAATCTGGGATGCAAGCATGCTCTGAATTCCTTTCCGACAAACTAGATAGGCTCGAATTCAGAGTCAGCGTCGACAAGTTGAACAACGTCTACGCTGAAAAGACATTTGATCGCGGCCAAGGCACGTTCCTCATCAACAGCCACTTCGACACGGTCCCACCTAACCCCAGATGGGTAAGGGATCCACTCCATGCTTTGTTGGAGGGCGACCGGCTCTATGGCCTTGGAACATCAGACGACAAAGGTAGTGTTGCCTCGATCCTTTACGCCCTCGAAAAAGCCGAGGACTGTCGGTTCAGGAAACTTGAGGTGTTGTTTTCCAATTACGAAGATAACAGCACGATTTTGGATGGTGAGACGTGGCTCGGCACTCCCTACTTTCTGAGCCATAACCGCTTGGAATCAACTTGCGGAATTAACGTTGAGGGAACTGTCGAAAATGGGGTGTTTATGGTTTCTTTGGGTTGTGGTGGACGAGTAGGTTTCAAGGTGACCACCTTGGGCAAGGAAGCCCACTCTTCCGACCCAAGAAAGGGACGAAATGCGATCTACGATATGATGAAGGTAATTGAGACCCTGAGGAAGTTGCCGCCCGCCCGAATGAACGTGGACGACCATGAGGCCTATACGGAACTGAACGTGAGCATGATCAAAGGCGGGGTGGCAATCAACATCGTCCCGGGAGACTGCGAGATAACATGCGAGCGTCGCGTTCTTCCGAACGAGGATTGGGATGCGGTTAAGAAACAAGTCTACCAAACCCTATCCGAGTTGCGAGGCATCGAGTTCAAGGTCGAATACAACAAGCCCCAGCGATCTTACATCATAGACCGTACACACCCAGCGGTTGCAATGGCCCAAGAAAGCGTCGCAAAGACGTTGGGATACTCGCCCAGATTCCGCGTTGAATCAGGGAGAACCGATTCCATGTATTTCGATCAAATGGCAGGCGTAAAGACAGTAATTCTCGGGCCTGGCGAGACAGCCCACATAGCTGATGAATACATCAACGTACGGAGGCTGGAGGAATTCAGCCAAGTGCTCTGCCATATGTTGTCTAGAAAAAAATAGGTAGCTTCAGCAATAGTTTCGCCCCGGAACACTTGGAGTCGGTTGCTCATTGGAAAGGTATAGGGCTGGGTTGCCTTTTACGCATAGGAAAACGAATGGTTCGTCCCATTCATTGCTGAATTGGTGAACCGCTTGTGACGGAATGAAAACCGTATCCCCCGCCTGCAATGGGTTCATGGGACCAGTCTCTTTCGACTCCCTGAGCAGCCCCCTACCGCTTAGGACGTATACATGGTGTTCGTACGCGTGTTCATCCAGCGGTGTGTGACCGCCCTTCTCGACCGCGTACAACCTAAGTGCGAAACGACCCGACCCATGCCGTTCGTCGATCAAGTACCTTACTCTCACCTTTTCCGCACCATTTTTCGCTATGTCCTCGAGAGGGACGTTGAAGGCGTTGATCGTGAAAATGCTCTGCTTCCTCGCGGTTTCTTGAACCAATCTAACCTCGCCTATTTGATGACCCTCGTCTAAAGGCGCGTGCCCCAGCCCGTATTTAGGTTTGCGCACTAATCTCGCAGCACCTAGACCACCAAGAGAAGACTTACAAGAATCACACTCCACGATATTCGCTGTGAGAAATTATGTCAGCCGCTACTGATTCTGAAAAGGGAAAGTGGATGTTCTCTCATGCTAGCGTTTACAGTGACAATGTTTGTGAAACATATACTGATGACAAAGCCAAAGTGCACTATAGGTGGTTGTATCCGGATGGAAAGATGGAATACATCTGTGCGTGCCACCGCTTCCTGAACAAGTTTTAGTGACCAAGCCAGCCCTCGCGGTTTCTGAGAAAACTTGGAACTTCTCTATCCCGTCAAACCTGATGACAGTGTTGTTGGGGTGGAGGCTGGTGAGAGAGCTGACTAGTTCGGCTTTCTGCTCGATATCACTCGTTTTCTGAAGCGTTGCTTTCTCTTCTGTCGTTTGCGAATTTTGTAACCCGTTCGACCCAGCCGGTGTGGCATGTCAACCCTGCTCCTGTATTCTCTTTCCACCAAAATATGGCAATCGCTATATGGCTTTCGTATCTTTCACATTCACACAGGAGAAGTGTGGGGTCTTGGCGGTTGAAGAACTCTCAGGCAAAGGCTCCCCCGCCTGCCAAGAAGCATTCGCATACCTGAGAGAACAAATGAAATCGGATCAAAACATTGCTGAGAGCGTGGAATACGAACCGCTAAAAGAGGTGGAAGCACCCAGCTACAACGTCAGAGACACCCCCAGAGTGCGCGCCTTCTTCGGTGAGAAACTCGAACTCTTCCTCTTCATACCGGAAAAATCCGTTGCTAACATCAAGGCTGACGCTTCGGTTCCTGAAGCTCTTAGGGCATGGATCGACAGGGCACAGCTTGGGGGCATGAGCCGCCTTCTTAGAGTTCAACTCGCAACGAAAAAAGACACTGAGGTCTTGATGCCACTCATCAAAGCGGTGACACGTCAGTAAGTGAGATACCGCTTCAGACCGTTTCGTTGTATATCCGAACGAACTCTTCGTCGACTACTCCTGACACCACTTTTTCTGACCCGTCCGGCAATACGACGCTTAAGCCGGCTGCATGGTAGGGCAATTCGAACCTCTCTAACTTGCCCAGATCGTCGGTTTCGTAAACCTTAATCCATTTTCCGTTTTCTTGACGAAAGCAGTAAAGCTTCTCGACCCTTCTCTCCCCGATTCCCCCTATCCGGCCGCCTGCCGCGCCAGGTGCGCTTGTAGGCAGCTGGAGAACGTAGATACAATTCCTTCCTTGATTCTCACGCAGGTCAATGTGAAATTCAGCAACAAAGATTCGCCTGCTCTTTTCGCTAGCTAGTTGAGTCAATTCCTCGAGAGGAGTCAGAGCTAACGCCCTTCGGAGAGGGTTTTTGTAAGACTGCTAGTTGGAAATCTTCGCCGTAGGCGGCTTCGCTGCGCTTTGAAGAACTCTGAGAGCACCCGTCTTCCTGTTCAGGGAAAGCTGTTTCTCACCCCTAAAGCTGCCAACCCTTGCGTCTTGCACTTCAACCAAATCTCCCTCGGAAATCGTTGGAATCTGGTTGTTCCATACGGCTAGGGGAATTTCCCCTGTGCCGTCAGAGAGCGTGACGGAGCACACTAGAAGCGGGTTTCCGTCCTTTGAGGTCACGGCTCTAACCTCCGATTTCTTGACAACTTGAGCTTTGAATGATACCCCTCGTGTTCCGAACTTTAGGCCGCTGATCGGCCTCTCGCCCCGCGAGTTGAGTTGCTGGGCATCATCATGGTTTTCCTGATCAAAACCGGATAATTCTTCGGGCAACCGCTTTAGTTTACTGATGGAGTCGTTTGGAATCTTTGCTTGTGCTAGCGGTTTGCCTTCAACGGAGAACATGTAAGTTGACGATTCCTCTTCCCGGTTCCGTAGCTCTATGGAAAACTTTCCACACCGTGCGTTTCCGCGTTCACGTGCTGAGACCATGGCTGAGTATAGGACGGGGGTCGTGAGGTTATGTTTCCTTGCCAGTTGCAGAAGGTAGACTAGGTCCCTATCTAGGCCGCGAGTCTTTGGCAAGTTCCTTAGCACGATTATGACTGTTCAACTCCTTATCATTATGGCGGCATAGGTTATAAATAGCCCGAAAAAGAGGCGCGAATTGGGCCCATTCGGTAATTACTTCGAGAGGGGAGGGCGTAGGTTTCCTACCGAGTCTACTTTCCAAACTCCCTCTTGTCGACATTAACATTCATGCTCTTCAGGTAGGAAGGCGCATTCGACCCTGTTCCCGCAAGGGTGAATTGACCGTCCACATGGAACTTGAAGTGCGCATCTTTGGTTTCGGCCAAGTAAGACATTGAAATTTCACCGGGCCGACCACGCTCGCTGCTTTCATGCCGGATAGTTATGTTCTTGTCCCGTCCGGCGAACCAAGACTCAATCTCTTGACGCATGGTGGGTTCGACTGAGTCGAATGGTATCCCCTTGTGTTCTTTCCCGAACTTATCGGTAAGCGTTTTTCTACACTCTTTGCTCAGCGTAGTCATGTAGACGAAGACTTTCTCAACGAGTTCTCGGCCGGAAGGGGAATCAGTCAATTCGCAGGACCTCTCTCTAGCGTGCCTTACTCTTCTGGAAGTACCGCCTTAAGGGATTCCAGTATGCGTCAACCCAGCCTTGCCGGTAGTTTTTGGCTTGGCTGGCCGGTACGTTTGATTGCACCATCTTTACCTGCGTGCCGCCTTTCGTCTGTTTGAATGAGAGATTGAGTATTGAGGGTGAATAGCCTTTCGGCCATTCGGTGGTCTTCCATTGCTGAACTATCAGTTTGCCCTTCCTCAATTCGAGATTCTTTCCAGTAATGTACCCGTCCCACGCTGTGAATTTTCCGCCAACCTTAGGGTTGCACCTCGCCTTGGAACCGGTGAATGTTGTGTGTATCTTCGCTTTCATGAATGCGTCATAGACTTCAGCTGGCTGGGCAGGAATGAATTTCGTCTGCCTTAGCGTGGTGACTTTCATGATAGTTAACGTCAGGTTAGAACTGTTTGAGAGAACCGATTAAAGCATTCGCAGCAGTTTGCTGGGTTGCATGATGTAGGCAATATTGGCATTAGAGTCCCAGAGATTCGGCACATTGACTGCCACGTGCCTGTTCGGTACTGATTAGGCTTAATTTAGGGCGACCCATCCGGCTAGCGTTTGGTGCAGTACAATATATCAATGTGGATGTGACGGATACATGCAAAGTTCCCACCCGTATTACTATTGGCAATTCTTCGGACCGCCCTATGCCTACCCGGGAAATGCCTACAATTGTCTATACTACGGAACGTCTCCGATTTGCGATTACGGAATATTGGCAGCAAGAATATTCCCGTATGTGTTTAGCGGTTACACATTCTAGTCTCGTGATACACGCCCGCGGCCGCGTGGCCCCTCTTCTTTACTTCATTATCGTGACGATGTCACGATCTTGAACAATGTGATCCATTCCGACACGTTGAGGGCTAAACCGTACGCTTGTTCCAGAAACCAGAGCAAACTTCGCTTCGCCGGCGAACTTCTTGTGAATCCTTTGGCAGACATCAGAAACGGTTGAACCAGCTGTCACTATCAGGGGTTGCTCGAAATCTGGCGAACTGTTCCGCGGTTTTAGATAGACTTTGATTAATCTCAGCCCACTATAGATAACTGCCTTCACCTCATCGAGGTTGACGTTTCGATCTGCGGAGATCGGAATCAGATCGTCACCTATCCGCTTCTTTGCCTCAGCCACATACTTTGAACTAACCAAGTCGATCTTGTTCAAGACAGTCACTGAGGGAATATATCGCCGATTTCCGGCTACTACGTCGATTAGTTGGTCGTCGGTTATGTCCTCCCTGATAATGACGTTGCCGTTATTGATCTTGTATATGTTCAGTATTGCTCGCGCTGTCGACTCGGTTAAGTGGGTTAGATGGCAGGCCGTCGTTATGCCGAGCCCCCCTTGAGAGGATCGGTTGATGGCCACATTCGGAGGCCGAGTGTTGAGCCGGATTCCCATCTCATACAGTTCCTTCTTCAAGACGCCGAGTTGATCGGGTTGGAATACGTCCAAGACTAGGAGTATTAGGTCGGCGTTCTTTGCAACGGATAGCACTCTCTTGCCCCTACCCGTCCCAGACGCCGCACCCGAAATAATGCCGGGCAAATCGAGGATTTGTATCCTAGCTCCCTGGTACTCAAGTAAGCCAGGAACAACCGTCAGGGTTGTGAAGGCGTATGGGGCCACCTTTGATTTGGCGTTTGTAAGCCTGTTTAGGATAGTTGATTTTCCCACACTTGGCAGACCGATGAGTACGACGGTGCAGTCGCCGCCTTTCTTTAGCTCGAACCCCACTCCACCTTGCCTGGACCCTTGCGCATGCTCTTGTTCCGCCTTGAGCTTCGCGAGCTTCGCTTTGAGCAGACCAACATGGTGTTCGGTGTGCTTGTGAACCTGTGTTCTTTTCATCTCCTCCTCTATCGCCCGAATCTTCTCCGGCACACCCAAGTCCGTCTGCTCCAAACCCGAGGGCATAGCCGAATAAGCAATAAACCGAACGGTGGAGCCTTAGGTTACAATGACTGAATCGATGGTTGCCGCTAGGCTGCACAGAATCGGTGCCAAGCTTAGTATTGACCGTGTAAGCGTGCCAACAGTCGCCGCTGGTGAGGTTCTCGTTGACGTTAGGGCAAGTGGGATCTGCCACTCCGACATCAACTACCGAAACGGAATTGCCCCCGTAGGCAAGCTACCGATAACCCTTGGACATGAAATCTCGGGCATCATAGCGAGGACAGGGGCGAAGGTGAAAGAACTCCGCTCCGGTGACAGAGTTTTGGTGCATTACATCGTCAGTTGTGGAAAATGCGTTTACTGTAAGACTGAGCGCGAGAATTACTGCGCAGGCTATCGAATGATTGGGAAGGATGTTGATGGCGGTTTCGCTGAGTATGTGAAGGTTCCGGCGAGAAGCATTCTGAAACTCCCTCGGAGGTTTCCGTTCGAGCAAGCTGCGATAATGGGTTGCGCCGTCCCAACCGCATACCACGCCCTCAGGCGAGGAAGGGTGAAACAGGGTGATACGGTGGTAATATTCGGGGTTGGCGGCCTCGGCTTGCATGCTGTTCAACTAGCTGCTAAGGCCTTCAAGGCTGGACTGATTGTTGCCGTGGACCTTCAAGATTGGAAGCTGAAGCAGGCGAGAAGCTTTGGGGCAAAGGAAACCGTAAACGCCGCGAACCAAGATGTCAATGAGGCAATCAAGAAGGCAACGGACGGGGAATTTGCCGATGTTGTGGTGGACTTTGTCGGTCATGAAACCACAGTTGGGCAAGCGATCTCCTCGGTTGGGAAGGGGGGCAGAATGGTATTGGTAGGCATAGGAGCCAAATCAATCCAACTTTCTCCCTACGCGACCATAATTGGTAAAGAGATGGAGATCGTGGGAGTAGATGACCACCTGAAAACGGAACTGATACAACTCGTCAAACTTGTACGAAATGGAAGAATAGACCTTTCGCGTTCAGTCACCCACATGGTTGCGCTTGAGGATATTAACGGCGGGTTTGAAATTCTTGAATCTAACCGCGAGAATGTCACTAGAATCGTGGCAACGAAGAAACAAACTTGAGTCACCGACACTCTTTTCTCATCTTTCTTTTGTAGCGGACCATGTATCACCGGCTAAAGTTCATGGTAGGTACGATGACGCAACATAGCGGAAATGGTGCGGGGGAGTAGCTTTACACCCTCGTTTGAACCCTCATAATCCGCAAGTAGCGCGTTACACTCAGAGATGGGTCGGGGGATTCGAACCCCACTTTATTGGTACATATAACGTCGTGATTGTAGTAAGTAGCCTTGATTTAGCTTTCTTCTTGCTTGCTGCGCGAAAATATGTTCCTCGTACCTACCTAAATGTCACGTATACGCTCTTTCAGTTTCTCAAATCTACTCTTCTTAGTAGAGAAATGCCCTTTCAGCTTCTCAAATCTACTCTTCTTAGTAAAGAAATGCTCTCTTAGTTTCATATCGATCCACAAGACATCATAGTTGCTTTGCGCATATAAGGATATGCATATATGTTGTTAATCTGCTTTTCTCCCGTTACCCTGACCGCGTGCTCCATCCGAAGCGTGGGTTGGTGCGGGGGAGGGGATTCGAACCCCTGAACCCCTACGGGACGAGGTCTCCTAACATCAGGTTTGATGTTCCTGAGCTTCACGTACGTATGGTTTGGATACGTCTCGCGCCTTTGACCTGGCTTCGCCCTCTCGACATCCGAGAGTTTGGCAGTGGGGGACTAACGCACGCTCTGCGCGTGGCCTACCCCCGCATAAGCCAAAGGCCCTACCCCGCACGGAAACTTCGTAGACCCAATGCGACATAAAGCTATGCAAGAAACTACCGTTGAGTCAACTAGACCTTGACTCTCCTCTTCGCACTCCAGAAAGTTATTCCGCCCATAAGCAACGAGAGGATGATGACCACCAACCCGTTCGCCTCATGCGGAAGAGCTAGGCCTTCTGCCCCGCTGAGCAATTGAAAACCGAGGCCTGCTTGAGCTAGAACTACGAGTGTGAGAATGATCACGGTGAGCTTCGAGTATAGTGTAGCAGTCTTAGCCCTGAAAGCGATAGCAGCGAGCGCAATTACCAAGGCCAACCCGACAATTCCGAACAGAATGTGAACTCCAACAAGGGAATCCATACCGCCAGCCACCACAAAACCCAAGATGAGCTGAACTACTGCGCCTAGCAAAACAACCGTCCCCAAGATTGGAATAGGTTTCAAGTCAATGTACCACGGTGTTCGAGCGCGGCGTCTGCATCTTTAAGCTTGACGGCCGCGCCGCCAAATTGCGAGCGCACAAAACAAGCTCTCGGCACTACTCACACTGATTCACATAGTCAACCAGCAGTCTGGGCACCCGGGCCTGTAGACCGCTTCGAATGAGGGGATCGAGGCGTAAATTGAGGCGAGGGTTACCTTCGTTTGGCACCGTTTGGCACCACCCCTTGAAGGGTGGATCCACCCTATTCACGGACCCTTTCTCGGGTGGCATCCACCCACACATCAGGTGGAATCCACCCTAGACACACAGAGTGGGGTCCACCCTAGACCGCCCGCAAAGAAGCGGGGGTCACCACCCTTTGGCACCACACCTCAATGAGTGGACCCCCCATGGGTACACTTGCATTATCGTGTGGCATCGGGAAACACCCGTTTTCGCTCTCGGTGGGGGTTTTGATAGCCTTTGTTGCGTGAAGAAGTTTTGCCTTCGATTGGTGTTCCGTTCGAGTTTCGTAAACCTTTAACGCGTAAGTTTAGGTGTCTAAAGCGAAGAAAGCCCTTGACAACAGTTATGGTAGTGAAATGTCGAGATGGCGTTATTCTCTGCTCTGAAGGACAACAATCCTCACTTGAAACTAAGGAGATGGTTAGCAAAATTCATCCAGTGAACTATCGCGGTAAAACTGACAGATTTTGCTTGCTAGGTTGTGCTGGCTCAGGATACTTCATTCCTAGGTTTAAGGAACATGTTGGAAAGGCCATTCTCAGCAGAGGAAAGAGGACTTACGGTGAAGCTCTTGACGGGGCTATTGAAAGCTATTCAGGGTTTGTCAAGACTAGGAATAAGAAAATAGGCTTTGGAACTCAACATGACTTTCCGTCCGCAATTTTTGTGGGATATGAATCGACGGACGCCGAGACGCATGTGTATTCATTGGAACCACCACTTCTACCAAAGGAGCTGTCGGCTCCGTATAGCGCGGCAATTGGTTCTGGTGGGGTATACGCGTCTCTTCTTCTCAGCATAGCAGAAACGGCGTTAGATAGAATCGGACTGGTTTGGACTGACCTTAGTACAGAACTGGTTGCACAGGTAAGCTACATGATTCTAGGCCGGATTGTGAACTACGATATGTATTCTGGTATGAACGCATACACTTGGAAAGTGAATGAAAACGGATACACTACGCTAGACGATGAACAAGTATTTCATCGACATGAACTAGGGGAGAAATATCGATTAACCGTTCTTCTCAAAACGTGTTCAGATGAAATCCCGCGATTTCAAGCGAATCTACGCAAATTCGCTAAGGATTACAATATCAATATCAAAGAATTGATTGCTAAGACTATTGCTGACCTCGGTCCCTTGGAGAAATAACCAACTCTTTCCTTTCACTGTGGGTTCTAGCTCCTGCCCTTCTACCTCTTCTCTCTCCGGGACGGAGAGTTATCTTAGGTTTCATGGCAGCGCTCTCCCGAGAAACTTCTCACAATTCTTGCAGTGGCCGAAGGGTTCCCTTAAGGTAAATCAAATTCCAAGCTCCGCTACGCAATCAGCGTAGAGCGTTTTTCTGTCCTAAGCCCAGGTGTAGAAAACGCGGCGTGCAGGGTAGTAGACTGGGGTGTAATAGTAGCCTGGGCAGTAGCCCGGGTTGTAACCTTGGAAGTAACCTGGGTATGCTGGATATGGGTACCAGTACCTTGGCCCTAGGGCATAGGCCGCCGCACCAATCCCTAACCCCGCGAGGGCGCCAGCGCCTATACCTATTCCCGCTCCCGTCAAACCTGCTGCAGCGTAACCTAACGTTCCACCAGCAGCAGCGCCCAATAGGGCTCCGGCTGCAAGAAGGAAAATGACCAATTCTAATCCCTACAGAATCGTTGCAGAGCACGCATATAGCGTTTTACCAAGAAAGCGAGTACGGGCGAAGTAAAGAGACACGGCGTAGGGGGATGGGTGGTGTAATTTTGTAGGGAAACTGTGCTACTCATCCGACCCCGGGTGGAGAATGCTGGCGGTTGATCACGCGAAGGGCCCTACGCCTTCGGTGATCTTGATGGCCTGCACTGGGCATTGGATTTCGCATGCCCGGCAGAAGATGCAGTCCCGTTCTCGGATCGGGTCGGCCTTCCAACGGTCCAGCAGCGTTTTACCGCTGTCGTTCGGAAGCTGCTTGTCAATCTTCTCCTGCTCAGCGGCTATGTCCATTTTGTCAAAGACATTAACTGGACAGACCGAGATGCAGATGCCGTCCGCGATGCAAATGTCGAAGTCAACCGCGACAGCGACACCGTGCACACCGTACTCCTTGCTAACACCGTCCTTCCACCGTACCTCATGGCCTTCGTGGTCTTCCTTCTTCGGCCATTCGTTGGGGAAGGAGGCGTCGTCGATTATTCTTCTTTCAGTCATCCATTACACCAAACGTGTTGCGGGAAGGTTAGCATGAATTAAGAAGATTTGCGTGTCACAACCGAACCTGACAATAGCCCCGGGAAGAGCCAAACCTCCGGCAGATCGGGCTGAAACCTCCTAACCCATCCCTGAATCACTTATCTCTTGACTCGTTTCTGTCGGGTTCTTTTCACAAACATTAGCGTGCCGAATACAACCAAGCCTACGCCACCAACAAGTGAAGCCACTAGCATAGCTGGGAACGATATGGCGACACTGCCGAAAGTATTGGGTTGTTGCGTTATGTTTCGAACGGTATAGCAGGCGCCTGTAGGAATCATTGGTAAATTCCAAACTCCATTTGGAGTCCCGCTCACTGTAAAGGTTAGTGTTGTTGTGCAGGTTGAGGATATCGTTCCAGTAGCTAGAGTAGCGTTTTGGATTTGAAGTTGCGGTTGTGGATTCCATAGGCCCATCACGTTTGACGCATAAATCGGGTAGGTTGAGCCTGCCGTCTTGTTGTAGACGACCGGAACGAGATTGCCTGAAACGCTTATGGTGCTTCCGTCAGTTAGTTGATTGTTAGATTGGAATGTTTGATCGGCCCAGCGAACAACGTAAGGTTCGTTCTGGATAACTAAGAAACTTGAGGCCATGGCGATTTGTGGCACAGCGCAGGGATTGTTAGGACTGATTGGAGTACAACCTAAGGTGGCGTACCCCGCGTAATAATTGCCGATGAAAGGCCCCGAATATCCGCAGGGCCAACCCCCGATACCAATGCAAGTGTTGTGAGGTGATGAAGCCGTGGTGGATGGAGTCGGGTAGAATGATCCTAGAATGAACATTACGAGGCCTAATGCAATGAAGACGCCGGAACCCTTCGACCTACGTGTAGGAATAGGGAAACCCAATTGAGACAACTCGAATAGGATGCGGTGGATTTCCTAATGAGTCTAGAGGTTAGAACGGAAACGGTTTCGTGAGCTCGTGTAAAGCAAGTTCGGGCCAAACAGCTGCCGAAGCCTTGGAATTTAGGGCCAGATTTTACTAAAAATGGAAAGAAGTCCACAGCTAAAGAGTTCGGTTCAAGAGCCACCGGACGCAAACGTGGATAGACAACTGGGACAGACGCAATCTTTCGCTTGTTTCTGCAGCTCCGCCAATGCTGTTTCGCTCAAGGATAGTTCGTTGCACCAACACTCTTTGCTACCCCTACCGCATGAGAAAGTGGATCCACAAATTTCACATTGAAGGGTTCGGGGCATGGGGCTCACGTTAGGAAGGGTTAATGCCCAATATTTCAAGTAGCCTTATCGGAGATGACGGATTACGACTTGGAGGGAGCAGGGTTGAGAATTGTCTCATTCCTACCGAGCGCTACAGAAATCGTCTATGCACTCGGGCTTGGAAGCGAACTGGTTGGCGTGTCCCATGAGTGCGATTTTCCTCCCGACGCCAAGGGAAAGCCGAAGATGATTGAACCTGCTTTCGACACGAGGCAACTGGAAAGCGAGAGAATCGACCAACTGGTAATTGAGTATACGAAACGCGGAGAAAGACTATACAAAATACGATTCGACGAATTCAGGAATGCGAACCCCGACCTGGTTATCACACAGGAATTGTGCGATGTGTGCGCCATTGGAGCGGAAGACGTCCTCGCTGCCGTTAACCAGCTCAAGAAACCGGTGAAAGTTGTCTCACTCAACCCCCACTCACTGAGCGATATTGAAAGCGACATCAGAAGCGTAGCGAAGGCTGCTGGCCGACGGGCAAGCGCCGAGCGGCTTATCGCTGAGCTCGACGATAAGGCGGAGACCATCAGAAAACTAACTGAAAATTCTCAGAAGCCACGAGTCTTTTGCGTTGAGTGGCTGAAGCCAATCATGAATGCTGGCCATTGGGTTCCTGAAATGGTAGAATACGCGGGAGGAATCGATAAGCTTGCCGAACGTGGACAGCCGTCCAGGTATATCGAGTGGGATTCGGTGTCGAAGTACGACCCCGAGGTCATAGTCCTAATGCCCTGTGGGTTCACAACGAGTAAAACAATGGAACAGGCAAGGCACTTCTTCCAGACCCCAAGCTCAAAACGTCTGAGCGCTGTGCGAAATGACCGAGTTTATGCAACCGACGGGCACAATTACTTCAGCCGTTCTGGGCCGAGGCTTTTCGACGGGATAAGGACTCTAGCCCAGGTTATTCATCCAGAACTGTTCAATGAGGCACTCGACCCGCAACTGGCGAAGCGAGTGGAAGCCATCCGAGCGGAACTGTGAGCCTTACAGTGAACCACGGTCTGGTGGACGTTCAAGCGGCCTGGGTTCACGTTCGATTGGATGCCATGGAATAGTCACGGAAGATTCGAGACTTATCAAATCATAGGCAAATGTTGCTTTCATTCTTTCAGCACCTACCGTAACCATGTGGGATTTGCTCCATAATGACTGGTAAAGCTTGGACTCAGTCAGAGGTTAGTTGGCGACTGGTGCCGGGCTTGCGATTTGCACCATTTCTTCGGCAACTTTCGTTATGTGGTCGAATAACTGGTAGGCCGCGGCGACCTGTTCCGACTCAGTTTGATTTGTGTACGAGTCGGCGCCTATGATTATTTTGCCGCCGCCGATTCGGGCTTGAAGTTGCATCCGGCCGTCTTCGCTGATCCAGCTCATGTAGAGCTGGTTGCCGTCGTGGGAGTAGCCGAGCCAACGGAAGTTGCTGAACCACCGGCCCCTAAGCTTCTGGAATAGGACCGTTACGTCAACTTGACTTGGCAAATACGCGTCGATTATTGGTTTGGCTAAGGGCTGGTTAGTTTGAACTGCAAATGAGTAATTGCTTCCTTTGAGCTTATACCCTTCCGGAGACCTTTCAATCACGTGAGCTTCTTCAAGGCGTTTGAGGGTGCGCGTGAGGGTTTCCTGGTGTAACCCTAGTCTTCTTCTCAAGCCTTGGAACGAGAAGTGTGCGTTCTGCTCACTTGACAGTAGCTTCAAGACCTCGCGTTCACGGTCGTCGAAGTCGAATTCCTCAAAGTCGGGATTCGCATCAATGCTTGGAGTTAACAAGGGTGAAGAGCGCATAGTCGCAGACCCCTTTATATTGACTAATTCCAAGTGTTCGGGCAATCGATTATCTTTTAAGCAAATTTCATGTATACGGCAAGATTCATGGCTAGCTAGCTCAAAACGTTCCGAGGTGAAGCGTACAGTGGCAAAAGGCCATAAAAAGAGGAAAATGAAGAAATAAGTCGCTGAATGTAGCTGAATAGCGTTTTTATCCGTTTTTCCCTGATTATTTTTTTATGACTTCTCACCCAATCTGCCGTTGATTCCCTTCCCAGATGCCTTCGACATTCACTATCGTGCCCTTTTAGCGACGCCTGCGTAGAAGATGCAGCGATCAACGCGTTCCTGCCTTAGCACTATAGGCCGCACCGATTAGAATTCCGCCAACGATCGTTCGACTGGAAAACTTGGAGTGTTTTGACCAGCACCATAGGATAGTTGTATTTGTCGAACTGGTGTTTCGTTTAGGTCTCCATATTTTTGTGGCCTTCTTGTAGTTGAATAAAGCATCCGGACTCGCGGCCTTCGTCGCCCTCGAGTTAGCAGGGCCAGTATCATTTTCGATTTGGGGCATTCCACGCGTGGAATCCGTGGAAGTAATGAGACATTGGAGACGCGGTGAGGCGCTGTTCTAATCGACGGTATCGACTCGGGATGAAAACTGATGATTTTGGCGCAGTGTAGTCTAGGGGCGGAAGCCGCCCGATGGGATGAAGTTGGCGGTGGGCTTTACGTCTCGCCAGCATACTCCATCAAGACCTCTCCGACCTCCCGCTTTGACGTCCGTCCATCCATTGTCCTAAAGCTATGCTCGAAGGTTTGACGGCGAGTTAGTCCAACAAAGAAAGTGGAACCCAGCCCTCGATATCGAACCTGTGGAACTTGGATGATGTCGTGCTATCAACGTTGGCAGAACCCGAATGTTATAAATAGGGTCGCAAGTCAAAATCGCGATGGTCATTGGTGCGGTTTCAGGTTTAGCGGCACCAGGGAGCGCTGACCACGTTATGCAAAACTCAGTGGATACAACGGGGCCGGAGAAAACCAGCACAAGAAGAGCTATCTTCGACCTGAACTTAGGCTACAAATGGGACAGACTTTTTCTCGTTTTGCTTCTTATCTCGATCGCTTTACGAGTCGTTTGGCTCGATGTCCCGAATGGGTATGGGACAGGCGGGACACTGATTTTTGACGAATACTATTACGTGAACGTAGCGAGGAATCTCCTAGGATGGCCTCAGGGACCGGACCCATCGAGGATACCGTACCCTAACGCACTCCCTGGTACAGACCCGAACCAAGAGCACCCGCCTCTAGCTAAGTTGATGATCGCAGCCTCAATGCGAATTCTCGGTGACAATGCTTGGGGTTGGCGCGTCCCGAGTGTAATTATGGGTTCATTGGCGATTCTGCTCTTCTATTTGCTAATGAAGAGGGTAAGTAAGAATGGGAAATACTCACTCCTAGCTACTTTCTTGTTCTGCTTCGATACGTTGGTCTATGTTGACAGCAGAATCGCGATTCTTGACATTTTCACCCTGGCATTCATGGTCCTCGGGTTCTACCTGTACTTCTTGGAAAGACGCGGGCTGTCTGCCGTAGCGCTCGCACTTAGCACTCTCACGAAGATTGGAGGGTTCTATGGATTCCTTGTGATAGTGATCTTTCACCTTCTGAGAGATCTGCGTCCCAGTGAATTGGTAAAGAAATGGAAAACGACATTGATCCCGAAATTAAAGTGGCTTATTCCATTTGGATTCTACTACGCTGCTACAGGATTCATACTCTTGCTTGTGCTCGATCGATTCGCTAGTGGCAGTGATCCATTCGCACACATACGCTACATCTACCAATACACGCTTGCGTTAGTTCGTCCTGTACCGACTGGGATCGAAAGCCAGCCGCTTGATTGGTTGCTAAATCAGGTTCCGATTCCATATCTTGGAGTAAGCGTGAGTTCGGGGGGCGTAACCTATCAAACCATAGCTTTCTGGGGCGCCATGAACTCCTTCATCATCTACCTAACCATTCCAGCCATGGCGTATGTGCTCTACCGGTACGACCAGCGAAACAGCCAGCTCGCGCTCTTCCTGCTCTGTTGGTTCGCGGCTACATACTTCCCCTTCTTCCCGCTCGCATACATCTCCCACAGAATCTCGTATATCTTCTATTTCCAAAACACCGTGCCCGCCGTCGCTGGCGCCATAGCTCTCATTTTCAGTAACAAACATGTTCCGAGATCAGTCGTGCTAGTGTACGCTCTACTTGTCTTGGTTGGTTTCGCATGGTACTTCCCCTTCAAGCAGATTCCGTGACCAAGTGGAGAATGAACTGAAGAGATGAGCCGCGTTGCGCAAACTCACCAGGTTGAAGCATGTGGATTGAAGAGACCGCGGTAAGGACATGACACGACGCCGAAGAACGAGGCATGATGCGAGGCGTAGCTACGCTAGTCCTAAGATCGAGGTCTTCGTCCTGAATTACAACGGTCAGAACCACCTAAAGCGATGTTTACCATCACTCTTCAAAATGACTTGGCTTAACTTCAGAGTCTATGTTATTGATAATGGATCTACCGATGGCTCTCAGGATTTTGTTCGAAGAAAATATCCAAAGGTGGAATTGATCGAGACGGGGGCTAACCTGGGGTTTTCTCGGGCCCTTAACTTAGCGGTCAGCAAGTCTAACGCGTCATTCGTCTGCTTACTCAACAATGACATGAAGGTTACTCCCAATTGGCTGAACGTGCTAATGAAGGACTTCCAAGACCCAAATGTGGCGGTGGCGGTGCCGAAGATGTACGATTTCCTAGGACGCCTCAACTCAGCCGGCGGAGCATGCGACTTCTACGGCTTTGCCTACAATCGAGGCATAGGTGAGATTGACCGGGGCCAGTACGACCAGCCCTGTTATGTACCCTATGGCTGTCTCGGAGCCGCCATTATCAGGAAATCCGTATTTGATGAAATCGGATATCTTGACCAGACATACGTTTTCTATCATGAGGACGTGGACTTCTCTTGGCGTCTCATTTTAAGGGGCCACAAAATTGCGTACAATCCAAGGTCGGTAGTTTACCATCACCATATGGGAACTATGATGGCAATTGGTCGCAGCAGGATAATTGGGTTGTGGGAGCGTAACCGGTTCCGAACACTGCTAAAGAATTATCAAACTAAAACGCTTCTAACCGTCCTTCCAACTCTCGCGATTCTAAAGGTACTTCACATGGGATACGCTTTGACGGTCAATAAAGATGCAAATGAGATTCGTGCCGTGTTCTCTGCCTACGTCTGGAATCTGAGGCAAATCAAAGATACCATTCGGGAGCGAAGAAGAATTCAGGTATCTCGACGCGCTCCCGATTCGGAACTTAGGCGATTGTTAATCCCTTGGAGCATCGAACTAAGGCTAGGCTTGGGCATGATCTATCATCCAATTGCCCGACGCGGACCGGGCTTCATGCTCTCACACCCGTTTCAACGTCCATGACAGAGCGCTGAGGGCTAGCGTGTCTTCTATGAGTGGCCCATATTAGCAACAGTGCCAATAATCCTATTCTTATCAGGCTGATGTCCCAGATCGGGCCCCACGGTTGGAATGGATTATCAACCGTGAACCAGGAAAGAATAATGCTTGTGTTGAGGAAATCGAACGCCAAGAATGGGATGAGGGCAAAGATCGGGTTCAGGACGAACATGGGGAGCAGCCATAAATTGTATTGTGGTGGGTAGGAAGGATAAACAAGAATCGTTACCGCTGTAATGACCCATACCTTCAGCACGAGAGGTTTGCTGGAAAAGGTCATGTGTAAAATTGAGAGAATTATGAGTGACCATGCCACTGCCGTTATTAGCCAATCTTGATTTACTAACCGGTAGTAACGTGTCACCACCCATATGCTTTCTTCTATGTACACCGCCTGTCTGGCCGACAGATTCGAGTTCAACCACGCTTGGAAATCTATGATGATGAACGGCAAATTGGGAATGAGCGCACCCAGGACGGTTGAGAGCAGCATTTCGAAACGATCGCGCCACGAACCTACCTCTTTCATGAATGGAGGAAGCAGGAGCAGAGGATAGGCCTTAGCCGCAAAACCCAAACCTAAGCAGAGCCCCGAAAGTCGTGAGTTCTTTCTGAATAGGTAGTAAATAGCTGCAATTACGAAGCATACTGCGATAATGTCCCAGTTGAAAAATGACATGACGAGAAAGGAAGGCGCCATTATGAAGAATGGGATGATCCTTCCGCGATCCATCCCAAACTCCGTGCAGATTCGATACAGAAAGTACACGGCAGCTATCACGAAGAAGAACATCAGAAAAGCCATGGTCACCATGTAGTAGAAGAAGCTAGGCGCAAGACCGCTTACCCAGATCAAGATGGCCGGGATTGCAGGGTACTCAAGAAAGTAGGCGTGATAGGGGATCCCGTTACTCGTCGGGAGAACGGCTCTGTAGTATAGTGCGGTGATGTCTGTATAGAATCCCGGAGAGAGTATCTTTGATGATACGCTGAGAAGATATGCGACAGTAGATAGGGCAAGTAAGTCTCTTAGTTTGAGGCGCATTTTCAGCCCTTAGCCTTGGGTCGCAACTTCTTCGGCAAGTACCATCCAATGAGGGTAAGGAGCGCTAAGGCGGAGTAAAAGCGACCGTCATAGGGATCGAACGTCATTGAAAATGGACTGCTGCGGCCTAACACGACCACATCAAGTACGTAAACGATTCCTTCTTGCCCGCCATATTGAGTGGTTTGTAATACTTGGTATTGCAGAAACGTGTTCATTGTGTACCTTGCTGTCAATACATCTGCGGGAATCTGGAAGGGAATCGTGTACGTAACTTCTTGTTGGGGAGAAATGTCTACGGCAATTTGGGGGCCACTTCTTGAAAGATAGGCATCAGCGTCCATCCATGGAAATCTGATGCCCACTGACAGCAGTCGAACTGGTGCAAGCGCGGTGTTGTGGATGCGTAGATGAAGCGAATTTGGGGCCGCTGAGATGAGTGGGCTGTAATCGAATGTCCAATTCAAATCGAAGGGCGTCTGCGCAACAACAGGTTGCAGGGTGAAGGCTAGAACGGACAACAGAAACAAAATAATGAACGGAATTATCTTCCTTTGCGCTTTAGCCGATTTCAATATTCCTTTCATTGGGTGGGAAGCCTTCCGGCCAGCGGGCGGGGACTAGAGGTCTTCCTCTTCCTTCTGGTCTGCGGGTTTCTGTTCGGCTGGTTTTGGCTTCTCACCCTCAGGCTCCGCTGTGCCTGATTTGGTTCCTCGGTGTTTGCCAACAAAGTGGATGATGCGACCACGTTCCAAGAATAGCCCTATTGCAACCACCGCGGCGAGTACCGCTACTGTTTCGAGGGTGGTGAATGTTTGCGGTGATCCACCGTCCGTTGCAGTTTGACTTTGCTGTGCTTGAGGGTAGGCGAATTTTAGGTCTTCCACCCACCAACCGGCGAGTACACCCGTCCAGTTTCCCTTTTGGAACAAACGGTAGGTGACGTAACCGCTCAGTCGGTGTGTTCCGGCCGTAATGTTGCCGGGAACTGTAACAGCTATCGGATAGGTGATTTGCTCGCCGGCCGCTAAAACCGCGCCCTTCTCGCTGTTTCCCCCAATGAAGAAATTGTTGGGTTGACTCCATTCAAATCGAAGCCCCACAAAGGTCAGCTGAACTGTGCTATTCACTATGTTCTTCACCGTTACTGCCACAGTGTCCGTCTGACCAATTGGCATGGGAAGCGCAGTACCAAAATTCAGACTAATCGGGAAGACTTGCGCCGCGGCGGAAGGCCAAAGTGATGCTAGGATCATCAACGCGCATAAAGTGTATAATGTCTTTTTCAACTTCTGCACGACTCGAAACCAGTTTGATCCTCCTGAAGAATAAGACATGCTACGATGATATAATCCTAATCTGCTAGATAGCTTTGGCCGCGATTTCCAAGCTGGTTAGGGAAAGCAAAGTCGTTCTTCGGTTTTGTCGGAACTGAAGGGGACGTAAGGGTCAATGAAGTCATCTCGGACTGAGATTCCAAGAAACAAAGTGAAGGTTATGCGGCGTGAAAGCTTCAGGTCCGTTCGATGTCTTTGATGTATTTTGAAACTGCTTCGCGTATCAAGTAAGAACGCGACGGAACTTTGTCCTCCTCGATAAGTTTGTCGATGCTGTCCAGGATCAGGATAGGTAAGGTCGCGGTGATGCTGGCCATTCTCTTCGACTTGCCGTGAAGCATTACTACGGCCTTCTCGGTACGGGATAGAGTACCACGGGCCTTCTAGCTGAAGGCCGTCTTCTGCGGCCTAGTAGAAGCAGTATCGCTATTAAGCCAACAGCGAGCGCTACAACAATCGCCAATATTACTGGAACCAACCACCCGCTTGGACTAGGAAGCGGCGCAATTGTCGTGCTCGTACTCAATGCGGTTGTCAATTGCGATGTTGTTAAGCCCGTTAGGAGCGTGGTTAGTGTTGTCACCGTCGAAACCACTGTACTGGTTGACGTTGCCGAAACAACGGTTAGCGACGCCCTGAGCATTGTTGAGAGAGCTGTTACCATTGTTCCCGGGAAGGAAAATGATTGAGTGAGAGGTGATGGAAATTCAGGATCTGAACCAACAATCCAACCAGGATCAGGACCCGTCAAGTAGATTGAAGTTAGTATAGGAGGAACTTCACCAATTAATGCAGGCGTCGTCACTACGTGGGTCCAAGCCACGCCGTCCCAGTGAAAGAGTGTAGCGAAAAGCTTACCCGGAAATCCCGCCGCCCAACAATCGTTCGGCCCTGAACAGAAGACGGACTTCAATGTGGCGCTTGTGTGGCCTGTTGGTGAAATTCCACCGGGAATTGACGGCGCAGCCACCTGCGACCATTTCAGCCCATCCCAATAGAGGATGACTGGGCCGGCAGAGAATGAGCCCTGCGCTTGTATACCTCCCACAATCCATCCGCTCGTTGGGCTCAACATGAAGACCGAGGTGAGATTCGCGTCGCTCGATAAAGTTGGTGAACCACTCACGGGCACAATGTTCCACGTACCGACTCCGCCTGTTACTGTGTAATGGAGAATTGTTGAATTATCCCCTACAGCCCAGCCCTCGTAGGGTCCAAGCATGAAAACTGAATTTAGACCGCATCCAGAGTTGAGAGAGAAAGTACATGCAGGTCCAGGAAATATTCCCCAGGTCCCAACTCCCCCAGTTACTGTGTAATGGAGGATGATGCCCGTCGAACCCACTTGTTCGCCAACCGCCCAACCCTCATTCGGGTTCACCATGAAAACTGATTTGAGTCTATATGCGCCCGGCGGTGGTGTAACAGTATTCCAAGCTCCGCCTGTGAAATGCAATATCACAGGGCAGATGCTTAGCATATAGGAAGAAGCGCATGAGGCCGTTGGGTTACGCCCACCACCTACTGTCCAAGCATCTCCGGTTGAGAGCATGAATACGGAATTCAGATCGTTCATCGTACCAATAGCCGTTCCCTTAGTCCAGACGAATCCATTCCAATGGAAAATGGTCGGCTCGCCATTCCTTAAAGAAACATTTCCGACAGCCCAACCATCATTCGGATCTACAGGTCCTGTTAATGGTGGACCGAAATTGACTGAGGTGAAGTTGTTTATGGTTGGGCTTGTCACCGCCCCCCAAATACTACCGTCGAAGTGAACGATCACGCCCGAGGTGCCGACGGCCCATCCGTCAGTAGCCGTAGTGAAGAATGCGGAAGCAAGAGCAAAACCAGCCGTTGGGGATATTGGTATCATGTTGATGGGGAGTGCGGACCAAATCCCGCCTGTGTAGTGAAGTATAGTCGCAACCGTTTGCGGTACGGGTCCTCCACCTACGGCCCACCCTTCTCCAGATGAAACCATGAAAACTGACAACAACTCTTGTGCGGTTGTCCCCGGACTGACGGGTCCTGACCATATCCCCTGGCTGTAATGTAGTATGACTCCGTTTGTACCCGTGGCCCAGCCTTCAGTGGCACTGATCATGAAAACGGAATCCAACTCGCATATGCCCGGGGGGCATGGAGGGAACGGAGAGGGCACAGCAGTCCAACCACCGGCAAAATAGTGGTATATTCCGCGCCCCCCGCCCACCGGGTTGCGACCAACGGCCCAGCCTTCAGTTGAGCTTACCATGAAAACAGAGTTGAGCACGTCAGGAACAGTCGCCACAAGGTTCCAACCTCCCCCTAAGCCCGGGACCCCCGTCCAATGCCAAATCGTCCCCTTGCAGGCAGGACAGACGCCTTGGTCTTGCCCCACCGCCCAGACATCAGTCGAGCTTACCATGAAGACCGAGGTGAAGTTACCTGCACCAGACAACCCTGACATCTGGGGCTTCCATGACACGCCATCCCAGTGGATTGCTACTGCAAGACGGTTACAGTTTGGGTTTGCTGATGCAGGAATTCCACCAATGATCGGGAAGCTAACAGCCCCGCCAACGGCCCACCCATCGTTCTTGCTGATCGGGTTGTTTGGTGGACCGAAGCTCAGCCCTCTCAAGTTGTAAAGACATTGGGTAGATGGAAAGTCAGGGAATCTCGGTGCAGGAACAAGGTTCCAAAACGCTCCATCGTAGTGGAATATCCCCGGCAAACTCGTTGTAGCGTTCGTGGGGGGTTGGGCGGTTCCGACGGCCCATCCCTCCCGGGGAGAGCCTGGAAACATAACTACTGCGCTTAAGTCTGGGTTTTCAGGCGGGTTAAGGTAGGCGGTAGGGTTGATGTCTTTCCAAACTGCAGTAGCGCCTGCTGGGGAAATAGCGGATGAAGACACGACTAGAAGCGTTACGATTAGGACGGCGATTGGGAACGTCCACTTTCTCATCGAAACCAACAACTATACGGTTTAGGTAGTTGCATCCTGAGCGACAATTGACATGTATCATTAAGTAAGCATTACATGTCAAACAACATGCAGACGCTTTCCATTTCATACAAGATGGTGCCTATTTAGCATCGGCAAACCCCTAGGCCACGGAGATAAGGAATTGTGAGAACTACTGAAACTTTAGCCCCCCATCTCTTCGAACCCATGCGATGGGGACACGAAACGCTTCTATCAATCTCCTTCATTCGGGGATTAATAAGAGACAAGCGGGGAAATAATGAACCTCAAGAAAATTCAAGTGTTTTTCTTCGATCTTGACGGCGTACTTTCCCTGGGAAAGGAGAATCCCCATTATCTTGGTGGGCGGGAAGTTGTCAAGAAGATCAAGTCCCTCGGGAAGAAAACTTTCGTTCTGACAAATGATTCAACGCACACGCGCGAAGAAATCCACGAAAACCTCACGCGGCTTGGGTTCAATTTTGCACTAGATGAAATCCTAACCTCGAGTTTTCTGACCGCAAACTATCTGCGCCAGAAATTTGGAGTTGCATCATTCTTCTTAATTGGAGAGGAGGGGTTGAGGCGTGAACTCGAAGCAGCTGGACACAGACCATCGGGCCGGAAACCCCAAGTTGTAGTAGTCGGGTTCGACCGTAAACTGACCTACGAAAAATTAGACAACGCTCTACGATTCTTGAAGGAAGGCTCGCAACTAATCGGCAGCTATGGGGGGGCGGTCTACATGAGCGACCACGGCCCAGCACTTTCAGCAGGGCCAATAATCAAAGCCCTCGAGTATGGTTCAGGTGAGAAGGCGATCATGATTGGTAAGCCATCTCCCCGGATGTTCAGGCTAGCCCTTCAAAGTGCGCACGAAAAATCTGCTCAAGCAGTTATGGTAGGAGACCAAGTGGAGACCGATTTGCTGGGCGCAAGGAGGGCTGGCGTTCACACTATCCTAGTCCTCACCGGAGTCGAAACACAAGAAACCATTAACCGTTCCAATATTAAACCAGACATGATAATTGAAGACGTCAACAACCTCTTCAACTACCTTTAGGTTCCACTCAAGATCTGTTCCCCAGATCTTTAAGAAAAGACTCTAGAGGACGTTCTCTCCCGGATTCGACATCAGCCTCGGCTTCTCGCAGCTTTCTTGCACTTGGGGTTACGCAAGATGGCCTCTACCTCGTCCTCGTCAAACGCGTGAGCGCCGATATAATCGGCGGGGATTGTGCGGGGAAGCTGGCATTTTCCTACTAGGAGCGCCCTCGTCCTCAGCTGGAAAGTCGTTTCTAAACACGCGTAATCATAACGCTTAAGACTACCGCGCCCTTGTTCAGGCATTACCGTTTGAACAGAAGTAGAGTTGAAAATGTCAGAGGAAGAAGGACAAGCAGCCGGCGTTTCGGCACCATCTGTAAAAGTTAGCGAACTTGGCGCCTACTCAAAGCAAGTCAACACAACCGTCAAGGTCGTCCAGAAGGGCGAAGCACGGGAAACCGTTTCTCGACAGGACGGGACAACACACCGCGTGTTGGACGCACTTGTTGGAGACGAGAGCGGTACAATCTACATGACCCTATGGGACGACAACATAGACAAAGTCAATGAGGGTGACACACTCAACGTCAAGAACGGGTACGTACGACCCTTCAAGGGATCGATGCGTCTGAACATTGGACGTTACGGTACCCTAGAACCTGCGCAAACTCCCCTCGGCGATGTAAACACACAGAACAACCTGTCCGACAAGCTCGTTGAAGAAAGACCCTATCGCTCCTTCGGAGGCGGCGGAAGCCGCTACGGCGGAGGGGGAGGCTACGGGCGCGGCGGCGGAGGCTACGGGCGCGGCGGCGGAGGCGGCGGGTACGGTAGAGACCGGGGCAGAGGCGGCTACGGCGACAGAGGCCGCGGACGCGACCGATACTAAATCGAATCTGCAGCAAACCGCTACGGAAAAATCCCTTCAATCTTTTTTCTTTTAGTCTTCTTGGTTTATTTTGACAAGGTCAGGATGAGTTCGCGAAGTTTCTTCGGAAACCTTTGAATCTGAATTCTGTAGCCCCGATCTCGTAGGACTTGGCCTAGTCGTAGCGAGCCTGCCCAAAGCTCTTCTTTAGTGGTCCAACAAATCCGTTCGTCCTGAACAAACCAAATCTCGTTGTCACTAGCGATAACATCGACTCCATCTATCTTCCGGCGCAGGTCCATTGGGCCCTAACCCTGCACTCGAATTCTCTGAACAGAACAATTTAAGATTGTATACTGCAACCTGAATCAGGGTAGGGTACTCTTAATGGCGTCCATGGCAGACCTAGAAACCGTAAAACTATTCGTGGGTGAATCGAACGTTCGGAAATTGGTTGGAGACATAACCGAACTGAAACTTTCCATCCAAGAGAAAGGAATCCTAGAACCACTTTTGGTGAGGCCGCTCAAGAACAGGTTCGAAATAGTCGTCGGATCGAGAAGGTACGAGGCAGCGAAAGCTCTTGGGCTGAAGACAGTTCCCGTCATCATAAGACCGATGAGCGACACCGAGGCGCTCTCGCTCTCACTCGTTGAGAACATTCAAAGAAATGACCTTGAGCTTGAGGAAGAAGCCGAAGGTATTCTCAAGCTTATGAAACTTGACCCAAAGCATTTTGCCAACGCGAAGGCTGTCGCGAAGGTCCTCGGCAGGTCTGAGAGTTCCATTCGCGAACTCCTCGACGCATATGAACTCACTTTCAAACTTAGGGAGAAAGGGATGAACATCCATGCCACCAGAGCTCCCTCAGACGAACAGAGAAAACGCGCCGAAGCGATCCCACTCAAGCACACTGAACTAGTCGCTCGCGCGTTGAAAACCGCTGAGGTAAGAAAACTTTCGAGCCGCGAATTTGACCGCAAAGTCCCAGAGATTATGAGGGCGATTGCCCCGCTCCGGGAAGAGGATGCACGAAAGGTTGTGGACCGTTTCAAGATGTTCCCCGAGAAAACCGTTGAAACAATCAAAGAAGAAGCCCTGGCGAAACAAACTGGTGTCTCGATCAAAGTCTATTTTGCCCCTAGAATAGGGCGCGCTCTCAACCAAGCCGCTGAAGAACGCGATATCTCGGAAGAAGAGCTAGTCTCAATAGCAGTGGAAGAATGGCTTGTGTCGAAGGGATACCTGAAGTCCGTATGAGACAGAACGCTCCGAGCGTTCGGGCTTTAGATTCCTAAAGCGACGGAAGAATGTACTGCGTAACGAGGTAAAGTAAGACAAAGTATACCATGAGCAGCCCAATCGAGATCAGCAAGTTTCTCTTCCACTGGGTGCTCCAGGCTATACCAAGGGGAAGCCCGAGCGAGAACCCTATGACGTGTGAGACGTAGGCAACATCACTTTGCTGCTGGTAGTAAACCGCCAATCCGTTGTATAGGAAGTATAGTATGGCAACCAACCCTACAGGCATCAGCAAGAGCCACGACCACCTCAAAGGCTTCATTAACATCACCACGGCCGTCAGCGTGAAGATTGCAGCAGAAGCGCCCACGAAAGTTGAACCAGGTGGAAAGAAAGGCAAGCTCAACGGAAAACTAAGAATACCGCCTAGGAAGAAAGCAGCAAGCATATTTCGGCTGGAATTCGTTACACTTTCCAAGGTATTTCCGAAAACGTAAAGGAAAACCATGTTGCCCAGCAAGTGAAGTAGGCTGGCGTGGACGAAGATTGCGGTAACAAGCGTCCAGACTCTTCCCCCTTGCAGATTCGTAAGACTGAAAGCAAGGTAATGATCTACACTCGCGGGATCCAACGTCCAAGAGTAAAGAGTTACCAGAATGCAAACCAGAATGAGAATGTTTGTGGCACGCATGACTGGGAACCCAACTGAAGCAATTCCACATTCCATAACTCAAAAAGATAACCCACACTTCCTCACCAAAACCCTGCTCGTGATTCCAACCCTAAATGAGGAGGACGCCATCGAAGGATTGCTTGCCGAAGCACGCGCTTCAGGATTCAACAAAATAATGGTGGTTGATGGTAAGAGCACAGACCGGACGAGAGAAATTGCAGAAAAAGCTGGTGTCCAAGTTGTTGTGCAAGATTTCGGGAAAGGCAAAGGGTGCGGCATCCGTACGGCTATGAGAGACTTCCTCCAAGAAGAGGCTGACATACTCTGCATCATAGACGGTGATGGAACGAACGACCCCTCGTGGCTACCAAAGATGATTACAGTTGTGGAGAGGGGTGAGGCTGACGTGGTTCTAGGTTCAAGAACCCGAGGTCCGAGAGAAGCTCATGCAATGGGTCTCATAAGCCTAGCTTCGAACGTCACAGTATCTTTCTTACTCGGCGCCAAGTTTCGGCGCCTGTTTACCGATGTCCAAACCGGGTACTGGGTATTCACGAAGAACGCGGTTCAGCGAATTTACCCCCTTATTCGCTCAACGGGGTTCGAGATTGAACTGGAACTCTTTGTCACACTCTTCAAAGAAGGCCTGCGGGTGCGCGAAATTCCAGTAGGATTTCGGTGCCGCAAAGGAATAACCAAATTCAGCTTCATGATGCGCATGAGGAACTTGTACTACGCGTTCAAGTTTCTTGCTTCATGATGGGCGGCTTAGACAGAACGTTCGATGGCTATAGAATATAGTCCCGCTCCGGCTAGGATGAAGACCGCTGAGAACACTAAGAGTTCAGTCCAACTGAAGAAAGTTACAGGCGGCGTTCCCATCAAGTACCCTCTTAAGAGGTCGGATACCGTGCTGAGCGGGTTAGCTTCCGCGAAGACGACTAAGACACCCTTGAAAAGTTGCTGGAGAACCGCTAACGGGTAGAAGACTGTGCTGCAGAAAATCAGCAGCAAGTAGATCAGGCTTCGAGCCGTCGTGAATCGTTCGAAACTTCTCAACATGACCGCCAAGCTGATAGCGAGGCCTGAAATTCCCATGCCGAGTAGGAACATTGCAAATATGATCAGCCCTAGTTGCGTGACTGATGGAAACTTCAGAATCAACATCGCCAACACAAGCAACGGGATTGCGTAGATCAGGCCCCTGGCGCCTCCGGCTATCATGCGCCCGACAATGAGTTCGAACCGCCTGATCGGCAGGCTGAGAAGGTACTGGTTGTATCCTCTTCTAGTCTCCATGTTCACCTCCCTACCGATCACGAACGCGGCTGCAAAGAGGCCCACGGCAACGATTCCTGGCGCTACGAACTTGAAGTAATTGAAGGAAACCATCTTCGTATAGACAACCGCCATGATGAGCAAATCTGCAAGGTTCATACTGATGAGCCCAGCCATGAAAAACCTGTATTTGAAGAATGTTCGAAAGTCGTGCTCCATAATCGCCTTCAGACCAGTTAACAAAGAATCATCTCCATGATCCACCCTCGAGATTCCGCTCGTAAATCATCACGCCGGCGAAATTGAATGTCATAAGGAAGATTACTAGAACGATCAATGCCACCGCCGGATTGGCTAGGAATCTGATGTCGAAGTTCAGTGACCAGCGGAAGAGATCTGTGGCATAGCTAAGGGGGTTGAACATCGACAAGGTTGCTATAGGTCCTGGCATGAAGGCCTGCGGGTACAGCGCCGTACTAAGTCGAACGATGAATGCGTCGAGCGCCCCCATTATGATGTCGAACCTATCTCCAGACTTCAACCCAACAGCCAGAGTGATGCTCAAACCAGAAACCCCGAACGCAAAGCCGTAAAGAGCTACTAGTGCGGTCAAAACTTTCAGGGGATCCAAAACCCCGATGATAAGCAGAAAAACCGCAATAATCGGCGACATGAAGATAAAGCTCCTAAGCCCGCCGGCAAGAGAGCGCCCGAGCACTAGCTCACGGCGAGTTATTGGTAGACTTAGAAGGTATTCCACGAAGCCGTCGTCGGCTTCGTCGTAGATTTCGTATCCCGTAAAGATGGCGACAGAATACATTGTCATAACGATGACGCCCATCGCATAATAATTGTAGTAGTTCGGCATTACGACAATTAGCCGCGACACCGCAAGGCCAAAGATTCCAATTTGGACGATTACGAAAAACCAGCGCATCACCAGGATGCTCTTGTGCCGAATCAGCGATTGCAGGTCGCGCTCCATTACGAGGAGTATTTTACTCACGGCGAAGGCACACCAGGGGTTGCTTGGGTTTCGTCTAGGATGGTTCCGGTGTAATGGAAGAAAACATCGTCTAGGGATGGTTCTTTCATATTGATCGAGTTGATTCCGACATGAAGGGTCGATAAGAGTTGCATTATCTTGGGCAGCATCTTCTCTGCTCGGTTTAGATATATCCGCATGTGGGTTGGTTTTACGAGCGCGAGGTCGACGATTCCGGCGATGCCCTTCAACTCAGATACCGCCCTATTTTCAACAGGCGTTTCAAACCTGATGTCGATAACATCACCACCAGGTATGCTGTCTTTGAGGTTTCGCGGTGTGTCGCAGATCCTGAGTCGGCCATGGCACATTATCGCTACTCGGTCGGCAAGGCGGTCTGCTTCGCTTAACTCGTTCGTGGCGAGAATGATTGTTGAACCCTCATCTCGCAGAGAACGAATCTTCTCCCATATCTGGTACTTGCCCGAGATGTCGATTTGAGCTGTAGGTTCATCCACGATGGCGACCTTGGGCCTCTGAACGAGCACCTTAGCGATTTCGACTCGTTTCTTCATTCCGCCGGACAATTCAAGGGCGAGTTTCTTTCTGGCGTCCCAGAGGTTGAGTTCCTTGAGGATTGCCTCCGCCGCCTGCCTCGGGTTCTTGACGCCGCACACCTTTGCGTGCCAGTTCAAAATTTCCCAAGGCGTATTCATCCAGAGAAGCTTCGCTTCTTGAAAGGCGATTCCAATTAATTCTCGCGCTTCGTACGGGTTCTTGCGGACATCAAACCCACCGACTTCCGCCGTGCCTTCGGTCGGTTTGATTATCGTTGATAACATCATGAGCGCTGAACTCTTGCCAGCGCCATTGGGGCCAAGCAATCCGAGGATCTCGCCCTCCTGCACCTCCAGGTTCAGATGGTCCACTGCCAGCGTCGACCCGTACTTCTTTGTGAGTCCCATTATGCGTACGATAGCCGTGGCGAACCGCCTCGAAGTTTGAAAGGTCTCAAAATTGACGCTAGCATTTACGCATAGCGACGGTTTTCACTAAACAGAATCAGGGACGTAGCAGAAGTCATCAAAGGCGTCTACGTGGGTTTCGCTCAGAGGGGCGAGCAAGCGATCATCAAGTACATGTTTAGGGCACAATCCTGACGAGATGAACACCGCCGTCCAGGTCTGAATTCCTGCGCAAGAGCTAACGTTTCGAAACGTATGGGTTGCCAGTTATGTAGAATCTCCACAAGAGATCTGTACCCTGACTTATTCCAACACGGGCCGACCTGCCTTCATCGAACTGAGCCTGATTAGACTCTGCGATGAAGAGAAGCCCACGTTTTGTCATATCGACCTCATTGAGTGACTTGTCTATGCCCAGGGCTTTCGTCAACTTTCCTGGTCCATTGGTCAAGTTTGAGTCAAGAGCCTTCGGCCGCAGGCGCCTCATCGCACGCAATCCCTCGAGCGGCTCTATTGCTCGAATCAAGACCGCGCCTGGCGTCCCAACTTCCTGCGTCGTAACGTTAAGGCAGTAGTGATTCCCGTAGGTGAAGTAGACGTACGCGTGACCTGCTTCGCCGAACATGGGGGCGTTTCTTAGCGTTGGGCCGCGAAACGCGTGGCTTGCTGGATCATCTAGACCACGATAAGCCTCAACCTCTACGATTCTTCCCTCCATTCTAACCCTGCCTTTCACTCGAACCAAACGTTTGCCAAGAAGACCCTTCGCAACCTTCACCGTATCGCGCGCGTAGAAATCGCGTGGAAGTATGCGTGGTTTCATGCCCATTCTCCAGGGCGAACGCTTCCCACCATTATTCAAAGCCTCGATAACTCTCTTTGAACCCCTATTCAAAGGAAAACTTAATTGTGAATTTCCGCTAGCGCATCCCGCCGGCTAGAATGAAATTAGTGTTTGGTTTGCGGTATTATGGACAAGAATAGGATGCATGCACTGACGAAATCGCTTCTCGAAGAGCTCGGTGAGGACCCCAAGCGCGAAGGCCTTCAGGACACTCCGAGGCGCGTCACCGAAATGTACGCTGAGCTGACTGAAGGGTATTCGATGAATCCCAAGGAAATCCTTTCCAGGGAATGGAGTGAGGTCAGTGGGATGGTCGTGGTGAAGGACATTGGATTTTTCAGCCTGTGTGAGCATCACATTTTGCCGTTCCATGGGAAAGTGCACATTGGATACATTCCTTCAAGGGCAGTGGTTGGCCTGTCGAAGCTGGTTAGGTTAGTTGATTGCTTCAGCAAGCGCCTTCAACTCCAAGAGCGAATGACAAAACAGATCGCCGACGCCCTGAACGAGAATCTACACCCGCATGGCGTTGTAGTAGTTGTCCAGGCTAGGCATTTGTGCATGGAAATGAGGGGCGTTAAGAGCGGCGCTGATGTCGTTACCTCGGAAATCCGAGGCCAGTTCGAGAAGTTTGAAACGCGAACCGAATTCTTCGAGATGTTACGCAGGGAGGTCTAGGCGTGTCTTCTGGGGAGCCAGATATTGCACGTCTTTACCGGCGTGAGTTCGCCTCAGCCCACATCATAGCCGGCCACCCACGTTGCGGCCGGTTGCACGGCCACAACTACCAGCTTCTTGCGAAGGTCTACGGGAAGAGCGATGAATGGCTAGACTTCGAGGACATCAAGAAGCGGGTGGACCAGTTCATCGATGAGAAGTACGATCACCATGACATTGGAAACATGTCGTGCGAGAAATTGGCAAGGCAGTTACAAGAACAGCTCAGGAACTTCTTCAAGACCACCGTCAAGATTGAGCTATGGGAGACTGGAAAGTTCGGCGTCGAGACTGTGTGAAAAACGGCTACAAACCCGGCAATTTCTGGGGCCCTAGCCTAGTACTTTTCGACTTCTCCGCGTATTTGCCCTGCCTTTAGAAGGACGAAGTGGTGCACGTCTGTGGGGACACGGAGCTTGCCCGTGTTGTGGATATGCTCGATCTTCTGGAAGGCTTCCCGGTCAACGTCCTTATCGAATGTTAGTTCGCCACTGTTCTCGAGGTGGAAGTTCCCAAGCTCCTTGTGCAGCCCTAGGATGTCGGATTTGGAAAGGAGGACGGAGCCGGCGATCACTAGCTTCTTCGTGTCAAAGACATCGTGGCTTTCCGATGGAGATTCCTTCATATACTGCTGCAGGGCCTCGTTCACGAGCTCGGCCACGTTCTTGCCTTGCTGTTTAGCCTTAGCTATCACGCCATTGTAGATATCCCGATCCAACCCGCGAATCAGGACAGCATTGTTTGCCATGATAGCCATCTCACAAAGTTACTGTGCTTAATTTGATATCCTGCTAACATTGATTACATAGGTTTCTTATAAATCTTGTTAATTCTTTTAACACCCGTTAACTAGTACTACATGCTTGCCTCGCTTGCAACCGCAAACAAGGCACATTGACCAGAATGAAAGGAGGAAATGAAATTGGTCGAAGACCTCGAAAAGTTACTGTTCGAAGAAATCCCTGAGATGGAGACCCCAAGGATCAGACGGTGTGAGTGGTGCCACCAATCGCTCCCCAACGATCGCTATCACTTGAAGATCTGCCCCCAGTGTAGAAAGGTATCCATCGACGCTTTCATGAAAACCCACTAGGCCAGCGAATCCGCAGTGATTCTGCGGAGCCTCCCTCAAGCCTTCTTCTCCACCGCCATTCGGGACGAGTAACATGTTGTACCCAGAAAACTACACCACATATTGAAACGCACATTCAAGGCTACGGAAAGTAATTCATGGTTGGGGTTAACCTCTGGTGAGGGCGTTAGTCCTTCTTTCTGGAGGCATAGATTCCGCGACTGCGCTCTACTTGACCAAGGTAGAGACCGACGATGTTTACTCCCTGAACATGATCTATACGCAGTCTTATGATAGCGAAGCGGAAGCGTCGAAGAAACTGGCAGCCGCTGCCCACGTGAAGGAACACTTGACCGTTTACTTGCCCTTCTTCAAGGACGTTGAAACTCGCTACCATCCTACGCTATCCCTGGAAACCTCATCTGCGTATGTTCCTGCGCGAAACATAGTCTTCTATGGAGTTGCCGCAGCTTACGCCGAAACCATTGGCGCCAATGAGATAGTGTTTGGTTCAAACGCCGATGATGCTAGAGAGCTTCCGGATGCCAGGCCTGAATTCATTCAACTCATGAATGAGTTAATCAGTACTGGGACAAGGTTCGGTCGAGAGGGTTCTGAAGTGAGAATTGTCAACCCGTTAATCGACCACGACAAAACTGAGGTGTTGAAGCTAGCGCTGAAGCTCAAGGTTCCGCTTGAACTGACCTGGAGTTGTTATGAGGACTTACTCGTCCCATGCGGAAAATGCCGCGGTTGCCGCACAAGGCAAAAGGCGTTCGAAGCGGTCGGCATCCCCGACCCATTGATCGCATCGTCCCAGCCGAAGTAGTCCGCAGCGAATAATTTCGCCGACCAGCCGGGCGCAGCGCGACTCGCAATCGATAAAAGCCTTTTCAACGACCAACCGACTTCGAGGACGGTGTGTTACTCGTTTTCCAGTCGAAGTTCCCAAAGGCCGTTGTGCATGGCAATGCATTTCCGTAGTCGGCTGGTACAATATTTTATACAATTCTGTCGAAAACTATTAAAGTACCTCGAGGAGACTAGCAAGAGCTTCCACTTTCTAAGAGGCAAGAGCAAAATTGGTATCCCACGTTGAAGCTTCAACAAATCGGGTTACTCCGAACTTGAAAAAAATCACACAAATAAGAAAGCGTGACGGGCGCATCCTCCCGTTCAACAAAGAGAAAATTACAAACGCAATTTACAAAGCCATAGTCGCATCAGGCAGCAGAGACCGCGCACTCGCCGACTCACTATCGATTCGTGTAGTTGAGATTCTAGATGAGAAATATGGTGGAGAAGCGATTCCTGCCGTCGAGGATGTTCAAGACGTCGTAGAAAGGGCGCTAGTTGAAAATGGGCAAGCGAAGGTCGCTAAGGCATACATAATCTACAGGCAGAAAAGGACCGAGATTAGGCGTGAGAAGCAACGAATTCTCGAGAAAGAAGGGATCGATGAAGTAGACAAAGTGTTCGACCTAAACGCCCTCAGAGTTCTCAAGGCTAGGTATCTGAAGAAGGACGAGGCGGGTAAACTAATAGAGACACCGAAACAACTCTTCACGAGAATCGCAGTCCACGCAGCGCTACCGGACCTCTTCTACGACGCTGAGGTCTACGACATTAACAAAAAGCAGAAGGCACATCCGAAAGAAAGCTTTGACCCGATTGAGTATCATGAGAAGGTCAACATTGGAAAGTACCCGCTTAATCAATACCATCTCGAAGCATTGAAACGAATGTACGATCGCTTCGACAGCGACGGAGCTGCGAAGACATCCTGGTCACGCTTCTTTGAAATGCTCAAAACAGGCCTCTTTAACAAATACGAGAAAGCCGTCGGCGCATTCTACGAGCTGATGGTTTCTAGGAGGTTCATGCCCAACACACCAGCGATCGCCAATTTCGGAAACGTTCTTGGAATGGGCTCCGCCTGCTTCGTTCTGGGTGTGGACGATTCCATTGAAAGTATCATGGAGACGTTGAAGCAAACCGCAGTGGTCTTCAAGGCTGGCGGAGGCATGGGTTACAACTTCTCGAAACTGAGGCCCGAAGGAGATTACGTAAGTTCAACCTCAGGTGTAGCGTCCGGCCCAATCAGTTTCATGATGCTGTTCGATACTATGACTGATGTGATAAAGCAAGGTGGAATCCGGCGCGGCGCGAACATGGGCATACTGAACAGCAATCATCCCGACGTCGAGAAATTCATAACGGCAAAGAAAGGGAACAAGGCGCTGAGAAACTTCAACATCTCAGTCCTCTTAATGCCCGACTTCTGGGAATGCTACAACAAGAATAAACCATACGCACTCGTCAACCCCAGAACCGGCCAGGTTGTCCGCGAAGTTAACCCACGCCTATTGTTCGACATGATAGTCTACCAAGCCTGGGAGAGCGCTGAGCCAGGGGTAATTTTCTTCGACCACGTCAACGAATACAACCCATTCTTCAAGCATCTCGGCCCAATTGTCACGACAAATCCTTGCGGCGAAGTCTTACTTTATCCGAATGAATCCTGCAATTTAGGCAGCATCAATGTGTGGCCCTTCGCGAAACGTGACGATAACGGAAAAATCACCTACGATTGGGACGGGCTAAGGGAAGCAGTCTACACAGGTTCCAGATTCCTCGACAACGTGATTGACGTAAATAACTTCCCGCTCAAAGCAATCGAGGAAATGACACTTGCAACCCGAAAGATAGGGCTGGGAGTAATGGGACTGGCAGACTTACTCTTCGAACTTCGTTCAGCGTACAATAGTGATGAAGGCCGCAAATTCATGGAGGAGCTCATGGAATTCATCAACTACCACTCCAAGCTTGCATCAATAGACCTCGCGAAAGAACGAGGCCCCGTACCATACTACGACAAGAGCTTCTACCCTGAAGGAAAACTGCCTTTCGCGGGGTTCGCCAATCGAAAATTGTGGCATTTCGATTGGGATAAGGTAGCCGAAATGATCAAACAGCACGGCGTCCGGAATGGGTACACAACAGTAATCGCACCCACCGGTAGCATCTCGATGATCGCTGGATGCAGCAGCGGAATTGAACCCGTCTACTCCCTCGTTTACGAGAAACATGTCAAGGTTGGGAACTTCTACTACATCGACTCGGTGTTCGAACGCGTCATGACTGAAGAAGGGTTGTTCGGCGATGACCTGCTTAGAGATGTGAACGACCACGGCGGCTCAATCCAGAGAATCAGCTACATCCCTGAAGACTTGAAGCGAGTCTACATAACCGCCATGGACATACGCCCGGAGGATCACATCCGAGCTCTGGCAGCCTTTCAGAGGTGGACGGATTCCTCGATTTCAAAGACAAACAACTTCCCAGCTAATGCGACGGTCGAAGACATGCGAGAATCATACCTGCTCGCCTACAAGCTGGGATGCAAGGACGTTACCGTGTACCGGGACACGTCGATCAAAGGCCAAGTCCTAGTTGTGCCCCGCAAGAAGACTGAAGCGACCAAGGATGAGGATAGCAAAGAGGAAGAGCAGACCCCGCCCGCGCCAAGACTCTTGGCGGTGCCCTTAGTCGGGGCCTCTCAAGGCATCAGTGAACAAATCAAACTCTGCCCTCAATGCCAAAGCCGAGTCGTGTACCAAGAAGGCTGCTACATCTGCCCCGAATGCAGCTGGGGCGCCTGCTCCTGATCAAGTCCCAGCTCCTTAACCACACTGGCAGAGACTACGCTCGCCGTCGATCCTGACAGGCTTCAACCAACAGACATCATCACCGCTAACATTAGCGTGAGCGCCATTGGAAGGAGCCCATGAAATCTGACCGCGGCACCATCCACGATTCCTTAACGCGGATGGCCCAACTTTATTTCCCAAGGCACTAAGTGAAACGCTGGTTCCAATGGACAAACGATTAGTCAGGCTCGTCAACAGGATTAGGGATAGAGAACTTCGCAGGAAAGTCTCCGCCCTTCTTGAGAACCCATCTGTTAAGATCGGGGGCAAGACTTTCTCTGGGTTGCCGATTGAGAAATCTCCAGCAAGCATTAGGCATCACCACAATTATCCTGGTGGTTTTATCGAACATACGTTGGCCCTGTACGAACTCTGCATGAGCTTGTCCCGCGTGGCAAAGGCGATCTACGGGTGCAAGGTGAACAATGACCTCGTGATTTGTGGAGTTTTGCTTCACGACATCTTCAAACCTGCGACCTATTCGCGAACTGAGGATGGTAGGTATCGCCCCTCTGCGTTGGCCGAACGAGTCGACCATCTCACCCTAGCCAGCGCGGAGTTAATTCGGCGCGGATTTCCTCTTGACGCCGTGCACGTTGTGGCCGCCAGTCACGGTCGGCAGTATGGGCCGATCGGCCCGATGACGCTTGAGGCTTTGATATGCCACCTCGGAGATTCTGCTGAAGCTGACCTTAACGGGGAAGTTCTGAGTGCAGCACGATTCATGATTCGCGAAGTTACCGGGGAAGAACCCCGCGCACTTAGCGGAAAGGATGCCTTCGCCATTGTAAAAGCCAAGACCGACAAGGGCTGGGACGGCGTCAAAGACTACCTGTCAGAAACCGGATTCAACACTTAATGATTCAAAGCGAAGCCTGTGGAGCGTTTTTTATTGAAGAATGATGTTTGGAAGGCAGTAATCCACGCGATAGAGACTTCAATACCTGAATACGATAAAGTCAACGAAAAAGTTTCACTCGGTCGGGCCCTAAAAGCGCGTGAATACGCCGTAGATCAGCTTGCCCTCAGCGAAGGAATGACCGTTCTTGATGCGGGAATCGGCCCAGGAACGATGAGCGAAGTCCTACTTTCCAGAGCTAAGGACCTTACGGTTGTGGGATTAGACGCATCCACGATGCTCTTGGGGGCTGCCCGTGAAAGGTTCAAGTCATCAAAAAATGGGCAAGTTCACCTCGTTCGTGCAGCCTTCGAAGCAGTCCCGGTTAGGGACGGCGCTGTCAGTCGAGTTGTAAGCGCATATGCTTTCAGAGATGCTAGGGACCGAAGCGTGGCTATCGACGAATTTCGCAGAGTTTTGAGACCATCCGGATCCTTCGCGATAGTAGACTTAGGAAAACCCGACAAGGTTCTCAAAAGAACATTCATCACACTATACATTGAATGTCTCCTGCCCTTAATCGCCCGATTCTCGAAGTCTAACCGTATCCGCGGTAACCCATGGCGAATGATTGTTCCGACTTACCAATTGCTCGTAACTAACGGGGAACTGGTACAATCCTTGAGGAAGCAGTTCGGTGAGGTGAGAATATGGGAGTTCTCAATGGGCGGCATCATAATTGTTCTTGCGCAAGTATCGCGTTTAGCGTCCGCCTCTTGAAATGAACTCTGCGATCTTTTTGAAGCCTAATTCAATTCGTTCTTCAGATTCGCTGACGAACGTCATGCGAATATGGCCGCGTCCGTTGTCACCGAAGAACCGGCCTGGTATTACTGCAACCCCTGTCTCCTTCAGTAACTTCCCCGCAAACTCTTCCTCGGTTAGTTTGAGCCTTGAAAAGTAGGGGCGCATGTCGACGAAGTAGTAGAAGGCGCCGGCGGGCGTGACTGTTCTGGCCAGCGGGAGATGTGTTTTCAGCATTTTGCCCATGAAATCCCGTTTCTTGACGTAGTACGGGAGAACTATGTTCCTTAGGTATGGTTCCTTCATGTTTTCTTTAAGGAATTTTACTAAGGCGAATTGGGCCAGACTATCAGGGGCTAGTGTGGTGTACTGTTGCATTTTCTCCATCGAGTCAATTATTTCCTTTGGAGCAAGTGTGTAGCCTACGCGTAAACCGGGTATGCTGGCTTCTTTTGAGAAACTGCAAACTGTTATAGTGTGCTCCTTCGCGCCGGGAATTCGGCTAATCCATGTGTGTTCCCCATCGTAGATTATGTGCTTGTAAATGTCATCGCTGATTATCCAGAAATCATAGTCCTGCGCTAAATCCACTAAGGCTCGCACAAAGGCTTCATTTAGAATTCTTCCGGTTGGATTGTCTGGGGATAGAATCATCATTGCCTTCGTTTTCTTTGAGACCGCTCTCTTGAGGGCTTCGGCATTAGGCTGGTACCCATCTTCAACGTTGACTGGCAGCCATCTTGGTTTGCCTTGGGCCAGTTCAATCATTTCCCGGTATCCAAGGTAGGTGGGGTCGGTGACAATTATTTCGTCCCCTGTGTTGGTTAGAGACATGAGCAGGCTGAATATTGCTTCAGTTGCCCCTGTGCTCAGAATTATCTCAGAGGCAGGATCGTAGTCTACCTTGCCATACTTTCTTACGTCCTCTGCGACTGCTGTCCGTAGTTCTGGGATGCCTCTCGTTCCCGTGTAGCCGCAACTTTTCAGGGGGTCCGAGGTGAGTAGGCGGCTGAATTCTTCGAGAAAGCCTTGGGGTGGAGGAACGCTGGGTGCCCCCCCACCGAAAGAGATTATGTCCCCCCGTTCGCGCGCTTCATCAAGTAAAGCCGCCACTTTGCGGATTGGCGACATGTGGATTTTTTTCATGCGCTGCGACAGGTTTCTCATTGACTGCACGTTCTGTCGTGCGGACTGAACCGCTTATACCGTTTACTGTCTTATGTTGCAGGTTTGATTTTGGTGGCTCCACCCATGTACACTTGTAATGTCTCTGGGATTGTGATTGAACCGTCTTTGGTTTGGTAGTTCTCTAGGATTGCTACGATGGCTCTCTCTGTGGCGACGAGCGTGCTGTTGAGGGTGTGAACCCATTTAGTTGGTTCGTCAGGCCTCTCCCGGAATCTGACCTTCGACCGCACGGCTTGGTACGTTGTGCAGTTGCTGCAGGAGACCAATTCCCTGTACTTGCCCTGCCCTGGAAGCCAAGCCTCTAGGTCGTACTTCTTGGCGGCGACGGTTCCCAGATCTCCTGTGCAAACGTTTACCACCCGGTATGGGATTTTCAGCATCTGAAAGAATTCTTCAGCGACAGCGACGAGTTTCTCGTGTTCATCCCAAGACTGTTCCTGTTTGCAGAACACGAATTGTTCGACCTTCTCGAATTGGTGCACTCTGAAGATTCCTTTGGTGTCCTTGCCATGTGCACCAGCCTCCTTTCTGAAGCATGGGCTCACTCCGCCGTACCTTAGAGGCAGGTTCTTTCCATCCAATATTTCGTCCATGTGTTGGGCGAGCAGGGCGTGTTCAGATGTAGCGAGAAGGTAGAGGTCTTCACCTTCCACCTTGTAAATGACATCCTCGAAGTCTGAGAGTGCGACTGCACCTCCGACTGCTTCGCGCCTCAGTAGGTAGGGTGGCTGGGCTAGCTTGTAGCCTTTCATCTCGCAAAAGTCCAAAGCGAGTCTAATTAGAGCATGATTCAGTTTCACCAAGTCCCCTCTCAGGTAGTAGAATCTGGCCCCAGCAACCTTCGCGGCTCTCTCCAGGTCAAGAAGGCCAAGGTGCGTGGCTAGGTCTATGTGGTCTTTCGGCTTAAAGTTGAATTCTGGTAGCTTGCCCCACTTCCTCACTTCAACGTTATCATTCTCATCTGTTCCAACCGGCACGCTCTCGTGCATTATGTTAGGCAGTTGCATGAGCGTGTTCACAATCTTGCTATCCAAGTCTACGCTTTCTTTCTCGAGAGTTTTGATTTGGTCAGGAATCTGTTCGGCGTCTCTGACCAACAGCGAGGTGTCTTGACCCTGCCTGCGAGCTTGAGCTATCTGTTCCGTGAGTTTGTTCCTCTTGCTTCGAAGTGTGTCCGCTTCGGTCCGGAGGCTACGCCACCTCCGATCATTCTCTAAGAGTTCGTCTACCCACGGAATCTTTGCCTCGTCCCCCCTTCGTTTTAGGTTCTCTTTGACAACCTGAGGGTTTTCCCGAACGAACTTTACGTCAAGCATTTTTCTCACCTAACCTTTTGGACCTGTAAGAGACTATTTTGACGTATTGAGCAATTTGTTTAGGAATAGCCTGGCCCTCTGTTTTGGGCCGCCTAATTAAAGGCTCATCTGAGATTTGTTGCAACTATTATCACGGCTACAAGGATTAGAATGTATCCCGCAACCTGTATCGGGTTGGGAACTTCGCCGAAGAGTGGAATAGCGAAGAGCGACGCCAAGACGGGTTCCATTAACGGGAAAAGGTTCGCGGTGACTGTCTTCACCGACCCGAGAGAATAGTTGTAGAGTGAATGGCCAACCGCAGTAGGCAAGAACGCTAAACCCAGAATGGCGACAAAATTCTGTGTATCATACATTCGAAACGGAGCTTCTCCTAGGACTCCAACCATAAGTAACGCAACCAATGCGGCAACGGAGTATACGTAAGAGGTGTAGCAGGCTGTGCTAACGCCGCTCGTCCTTAGATACCTTCCCACTATTGAGTATAGGGCTACGAAGAATGCGGCAAGTAAAGCGGACAGGTCGGCAAGCCCGAAAGCCTGAAACCCGTTCCCCGCATGTGCGACAAGAACAACCCCCAGCATTGCAACCAGCACACTCACAGCTTCTCGCGAGGTTGTTCGCTCCTTTATGATGAGTGGGGAAAGCGCTGCGAGCATAACTGGGCTCGTGTTTACCAAGAAAGTCGCGTTAGCAATCGTCGTCTCCTTAACGGCGAAAATGAAAGTTGCAAAGTGCAGACTAAGAAACACACCGGAAATCGCAACAAGAGCTAAGTCACGCCTTCCCAGGAACCGTAAACTTCGCCTCGCCGACGCAAATAGAATCATGGCTAAAGCCGCTATGAAAAGGCGGAAGAATGTGAGCGATATTGCAGAAGCTTCCGTTGCAAACCTGATCAAGACCGCGCTCGTAGCAAAGAAGAATGAAGCAACAAGAAGAGCGCTCATTCCTTTTGATGGAAACAACCGAAGAACACTCGCAGACTTTGAAAACCGCGCCGGCAGGTCACCGACCGCCGCCCTTTAACTATCTGTGGGATATTTAGGGTTCGGAACTTGGTCCGCGGCCCAAAGGCCCGTGTAGGAAGAACTGTTGAATAGCCAAACGAGGGGAGCACTGCTCATTATGGGAGCAGGTTTCCTCTGGGGAACGACCGGAATAATCAGCAAAATCACTTACGCAGAAACTAATGTAGGTCCAATCTCGCTTGCATGGTATCGACTAATCTTTGCGATTCCAACCTTGGCGCTTCTCGTTGTAATTAAGCGGTACAAGATTTCCTTGACAATGCGGGAGGCAGTACTCTTTGCCTGTTTCGGTTTCTGCAGCCTTACAGTTTTCGAAACACTACTCTTCACTTCATTTCTCTACACGACCGTGCAACATGCAGCCGCGCTGCTTTATACCGCTCCAGCTTTCGTAGCCGTCTTGTCATGGTTGATCCTGAAAGAGCGATTTACTAAAGCCAAAGTAGCTGCCGTCAGCCTTTCGATTCTGGGCGCGTTTCTGATTCTCGGCGTAGTTACTGGTGAACCATTTTTTGCATCGAAAACTCAGATTGGAGATTTATTGGCGGTCGGCTCTGGTGTAGGCTACTCCTCCTGGTACATTTTCGGAAAGGTTCTAGGGAAGAAACGGGACCCGGCTGTCACGTCTTTGCTGGCTATGTGTTTCGGCGCCGTTTTCCTTTTTCCAATTATGGTTGGCCTAGAGGGGATCCGAATTCCAAATAGCCTCCTTGCTTGGCAACTGGTTGCGACGATAGGAATCGTCCCCACCGCAGCAGCGTATGTTCTGTACATGGGGGGACTAAGATTGATTGAAGCTACCAAGGCCAGCGTCTTTGCGATAGTAGAACCGGTCAGTGCAGCGATCCTTGGATTCTGGTTCTTTCATGAAATGTTTTCATACATTTCGTTCGTCGGTTTCGCGCTAATAATAAGCAGCATTATCCTAATCTCAACCAGTCGAACGTAACCAGCACCAAGTGGACTTCGCCTTCCTTCGGTTCGCACACATATCTTCTTAATCCAACGCCAGACTATACTTTCGCATTCAGGTGATACCTTACGTTCAAACTGATTATCCTATTGAAGAAGAAGGACACTCTGACCGATCAGGAATTCGCCAAATACTGGTTGGAAACACACGCTCCACTAGGTAAGACGATGCCAGGGCTAAGGAAGTATGTTGTAAACGTGGTTAAGCGTCCGCCTAACCGGGAACCGGATTACCATGGCGTCGTGGAATTGTGGTTCGACGACGCTGACAGTATGAAAAAAGCCTTTGCCTCCCCAGCAGGCTTAGCCACACAGAAGGACACGGAAACGTTCGCGAGCAAATTGACAACCCTGTACATAGACGAACACGCCGTCATCTAGACGTGGCGCAAATTGCCTAAACCAACCTCTCGTCAGACGGCGTGGGTTTGGCAGCTAGCTGGAAAGATGCCATTCTACAGACGCCTTGGGATGCGTTTGACAAAACTCGGCAGGGGACGCGCCGAGATGCGAGTCAAAGTCATGAACCAGTTAACTCAAGATGCTGGTGTGGCACACGGTAGCGTAGCGGCAGCCTTAATCGATTCAGCAGTAGGGCTAGCCTTGTGCACCATGCTCAAGTTACAGGAATTTATCACCACGGTCGAACTGAAGGTGAACTTCATCGCACCCGCTCAACCAGGGTTCCTGAAAGCCTCGGGACACATTCTTCACTAGGGTAAGCGCATCGCAGTCGGCGAAGCTGAAGTTAGAGACCAAGGACGGACACTAATCGCGAAAGGACTCGTCACCTACATCATATTGGGAAACCAACGCCAACGTGTGCTTGATGTTTCCTAAACCCACTTCTTGCGGTCCGCGTGTTTCAAAACAATATCCGCCAGAGCTAGGATGAAAGTCGGGCTTGTGTTCAAGGACTCTGTCCGCATTAGATCCAAACCATGTGTTTTAGCGAATTCTTGGGCTTCCACATCGATGTCGTATAAGATTTCAAGGTGATCGGCGACGAAGCCTATCGGAACAACTAGAACGTTGACAACTTTGCCGCGTTGGCTCATTTCTTGGAGCGATTCCAGAATGTCTGGGCCAAGCCATTTCTCGCCTGTTTGCCCGGCGCTCTGATAAGCGAAGGACCAGCGGTCAAGTTTCAGGAGAACTGCTACGGCTTGGCATGAGCTGCGCAGCTGCGACGGATATGGGTCATTCTGTTCAAGGATGCGCTCTGGCAGGCTGTGCGCTGTAAACAAGACTCCGACTTCCGCTGACTTGGGAAAATGCGCCATTGCAACCATGACCTTCTCCGCGACCGCGCGATGGAATATCGGATTGTCGTGCCAGCTCTCAACGAAATCCGCCTGTAGGTTGCCTGTCGCGGTAAGAGCGCTGTCAAGGGCCCGTTTGTACCCATCGATACTGATTTGGGAATAGTGTGGGGCCAATGCCAAGGCGATAATTCGATGGAACCCCTCACTCGCGATACCAGGAACAACTTCACCGATGTAGGGATGCCAATGTTTCATGCCAACATAAACCCGGGCGTTCACTCCTTGCGCGTTCAGAGTTGTCTCAAGGGCTAAGGCTTGTGCATTCGAGATTTCGAGCAGTGGAGAACGACCGCCGATTCTTCTGTACCGGTCTTTCAGGTGCTCGACAGCATCTAGGCTCGGCTTCCGGCCCCGCCTGATGTCGGTAATGTATCCTTCCATATCTTTCTCTGAGCTTGGAGTACCGTAAGCCATTAGGAGAACGGCGAGGTCTGGCAAGTTTCGCGCCTAACCGGAATTCTGAGTTGAGTCGTGAACAAACTTTACGAGTTCAATAACGTTCTGCGGTGATGTTTCCGGCAACATTCCATGCCCCAAGTTGAAAATGTGGCCGACCCGTCCCTTAGTTTTCGTTAGGATTTCCGCGGCTTGAGATTTGATTAGCTCGGGACTTCCGAGCAGGACGGCCGGGTCTAGGTTACCTTGGATACCAACATCATTTCCCAGCCGCGCCCAAGCAAGGTCAATGGGAATCCTCCAGTCAACCCCGAAGACATCTCCTCCCGCCTGCTTCATTTCCTCGAGTAGGTTTGATGTTCCGGTTCCGAAGTGAATACGCGGCACGCCGGTTTCCTCCAATTCTTTGAAGATTCGGCGCGAATAGGGAAGCACGTACTGATGGTAATCTTGCGGGCTTAGGCACCCAACCCAACTGTCGAAAAGTTGAACCACATCAACTCCCGCCTTGACTTGCGCTCGCAGATAGCTTGCCATGGCCGTCGCTAACCTATTCATCAACGCGTGCCAAGTTTTCGGGTCGCGGTACATCAGCGTCTTAGTGTTCACGAAGTCCCTCGTCGGCCTTCCCTCGATAAGGTAACTTGCTAACGTGAATGGGGCTCCGGAGAAGCCGATCAAGGGAACGTTAAGCATCTTCTTAGCCTGCGCTATTGCTTCAAGAACGAAGGGCACGTCGTTTCTAGGGTCGAGATCGGTTAAGGAATTGGCGGAGTCTAAACTCTGAATTGGATGTTGGATCAGAGGGCCGAGCCCTTCTCTGATTTCGAATAGCACTCCCATACCTTCTAGCGGCAGCATGATGTCAGCAAACATTATCGCTGCATCCACACCCAACGTCTCAACGGGTAATGCTGTAACTTTCGCACATAAGTCAGGATTCTTGCATATCGAAATCACATCATGCTTCTCCCTGACCTTCCTATATTCGGGCAGGAACCGGCCAGCTTGACGCATGAACCAAACAGGGGTAGCGTCGACGGATTGTCGCCTGCACGCTTTGACAAGGCGATCATTCAACTTGGGCTGCAACCATCCTAACCTTATTTTGGGGCTGGCGGAACGCGAGTTGTGCAGCTTCTTCGTAGAGGGCTCTAGAGTCTTCTAGCTTCAAACGTAATCACGAAGAAAGGTCTTGCAAGTTATCCGAGTAGATTGAGGATTTCGTTGACTGGCATTGTGATGCAAGTGAAGATGGGAGTCTCAAGCGCTGTGTAACGGCTGGCTTCACTACTCCTGAGCTCCATTACGAGTTCAGAGAAGTCAGCGGGCGTGTCGGTTTCGAAAGCTAAGACAAATTCTTGATCGTCCAGACCAAAAGAATAACCCGTGTGAATTTGGACTGAGGGATACTTGTGTCCTATTTTGAAATGCTGCGCCATCATGAGCCTCCGCTCCTCGTGAGGTAGAAAATACCACTCACGTTTCTTGACGAAGGGATACACGAAGAGGTACTTTGAGCTCCCAGGGCGCCTGCTGAGTGATGCGCCCTCCTGGCTTTCATGTTGGTGGCCGCCTAGATATTCAGACTGCCTAGTAATCGCCAAGTAGGAGTACGGAATTTCCAAGTACTTTCCCAGGGTTAACGAAAGGAGATTCGAGGTTAGTTCTTGAAAATCCTCCAGCCGTCTGCTAATCGTCCAAAGCATGAAGTCGGCGTTCCCTCGAATTCCGACGAGTGAGTAACTGCTGAGGATGTTTTGCTTCCCGAAGCGGTTAGTGATGGATACGAACTCCTGCTTTGCCGCTGACTCATTCTCATGGTCGAGGCGCCTCCATTGTGCGTCGACTTTGAAGAATGTGTACTTCAGATACTCTCTTTCGGTAGTTTGAATGGCGTTGGTTTCCGTTGAAGTTTGAGTTTTCATAATTCATTCTCCAGCAACCATTTTGCTGCTTCTTTTGCAAAGTATGTGATTATGATATTAGCCCCGGCGCGTTTGATAGCGGTGAGTACTTCCAAAGCCACGAGCTTATAGTCAAGCCATCCTTTCTGGCCCGCGGCCATAATCATAGCATACTCCCCACTGACATTATATGCCGCTAAGGGAACTTGGAATTCTGCACGTGCGTGGCTGATAACGTCCAAGTAGCTCAGCGCAGGCTTCACCATCACGATATCAGCTCCCTCTTTGACGTCGATTGCAATTTCCCGCATTGCTTCTCTACAGTTAGGCGGGTCCATCTGGTAGCCTCGCCTATCTCCCCAAAGGGGCGAAGATTCAGCCGCTTCTCTGAAAGGCCCGTAGAAGGCGGAGGCGTATTTGGCCGAGTAAGACATGATCGAAGTATCTTTGAAACCTCGTTCGTCGAGTGCCCCGCGAATCGCTTTCACTTGCCCGTCCATCATCGCGCTGGGGCCGACGATGTCCGCTCCAGCTTCCGCGTGGGATACCGCAACGCGCGAAAGAATTCCCAGCGTTTCGTCGTTCGCGACAGTTCCGCCATGAATAATCCCGCAGTGTCCGTGATCGGTGTACTGACAGAGGCAAACATCGGTAGCAACGACCAGTTGCGGGGCCATTTTCTTGACCGCGCGAACCGCCTGCTGAACGATTCCATCGCTTGCGTATGCTTCGCTACCCATCGTATCTTTGCGCCCTGGCAACCCGAAGACGAGAATGGCAGGTATCTTCAGAGCTGTGACCGCTGAAATCTCACTCTCCAAATCCGCAAGAGAAAGTCTGTAAATCCCTGGCATCGATTCAACTTCCTCGCGCTTCGAAATCCTGCGGTCCACGAAGATGGGATAAATCATATCCGAACCTGACAAGCGAGTCTCCTGCATCAATAGGCGAAGGGAGCGTAGCCGCCTAAGACGGCGCGGCCTTTCTGCCGCTAGAATTTCCTTTGAAGTTTCATACAGTGCTGACTTCATCTACTATCGCCTCGACTAAAGCATCGATTGTGTGAATTTCCGCAACAATGTTAGTGTCTATGCCTAGTTCCTTAGTCGCCTCAACGGTTACCGGTCCAATACAAGCAACCTTGACCATTTTCAAAAACTCCTCGAGTTTATCGACTCCCAAAACCTGAGCTAGGTTGCGAACCGTAGAGGGACTTGTGAAGGTTACCAGGTCTATTCCTCCCGCAAATATAGAATTCAAACGTTCCGGCGTCAAGTCTCGCGGGATGATAGTTCGATATGCCACAACCTCCTCAACCAAAGCCTCGCGCTTGCGCAATAGGTCAGGGAGTTTCTTCGACGCGATATCTGCACGAGGGAGAAGAATTCGTCTCCCTTTCACATCTCCTAGGCCGTCAGCAATTTTCCCGGAAAGGTAATCGTCAGGAACAAATTCAGGCTTCTTGACCGAACGCTCCAAAGCCGATGCTGTGGCGGGCCCGATGGCGGCTAACATGACCTGCTTCAAAGCCGAAGGTGCAATCTTGAGGTCGGCCATGCGTTTCATGAAAAACCGGACGCCATGAACGCTTGTGAATACGACCCAATCGTACTCGCCGAGCCTCCCTAGGGCCTCATCCAAAGGGTCATTATTCTCGGCGGGGACTATCTCGATGGTTGGCAGTTCTATAGTTGTCGCTCCGAGTTCATGCAGTTTCTTCGAAAGGGTTTGACCTTGTTCAATGGGTCGAGTCACCAGTATCCTCACCCCAGACAGTGGCTTTAGGGAAGCTACCTGCATCACGTAGCCTCCAATACAATCTCTGCACCCTTCTGTAGCAATGACTCCGCCAATTCCACCCCTGCTTTCTCCGCGCTGGGGTTATCTGAAACAATTCGACCCCGCAGAACCAGTCTCCCACTGGTCGCTGCGACCAGTCCGTCGATGGTTAACTTCCCATTCTCAAGCCTGGCATATGCTGCGGTCGGGGTTCGACAATTAGCTCCTAGCCTCCGTGCGAATCCGCGCTCAGCCTCAATTGCTCTGTGCGATGGCTCGTGATCTAGCTTTGACAACAGATTTCTAATTTCAGTATCATCCTCCCGACTCTGAACTGCGAGAGCCCCCTGCCCAACTGCGGGCAGCATTACCTTTGGCGAAAGAAATTCAGTTACACTCCCATCAAGTCCAAGCCGTATCAGTCCAGCAGCGGCAAGTACGATCGAGTCGTATGTTCCCTCCTTGAGTTTCCGCAAGCGAGTGTCAATGTTGCCGTGCATCTCCACGATATCCAGGTCGCCCCGCGCGGCCAGGAGCTGCGCCTTCCGCCTCGGGCTACTAGTTCCAACCCGTGCCCCGCCGCTAAGCTGTTGAAATTTTTTCTTGTTTCGGGAGATTAAGACATCATGTGGATTAACTCGCTCGGGGACAGCGGCGATTACAAGGCCTGACGGCAGGTCGGTTGTGAGGTCCTTCATACTATGAATAGCCAAATCGACCTGCCCTTGAATCAGTGAATCTTCAATTTCCTTTGTGAACTGGCTCTTCCCTTGCACCGCATCCGTCCCGGTATCGTGCATCCTGTCGCCTTGGGTCTTAATTGGCACGACTTCCCATCGAATATTGGGTGCAACTTTCTTCAGCGAATCAACTATTTCGTTAGTTTGAGCCAATGCAAGCGAGCTGCCCCTCGTCCCAATGAGCACGTGCTGTTTCATTGTTTGTTGCCCTGGCCAAGAATCTTAGCTATGGCGTTGCTCACATTCTGGTGCGTTCGGAAATTGGTCTCATTGCTCGAAGGAAGAAATCGGACAGATAAGCTGCAGCCTCAGACGGTTTGTAGTTTCTTCTGAAGTGGATTTGTTGGAAGACGAGGCGATGCATCATACCAAGTAGACACTCAGCGGCCATTTTCGGATCCGTTTGACGAAATTCTCCTGCAATAATTCCCTTTCGAATGATGCGCGTTAGAAGGGATTGAATTCGACTAAGCTCAGCTGTTAGGGTGTTTCGCCCGACCGAATCGAGTTCTGTTGAGTGTCTGACGTAGAGGCCGATGTTCAATCGTTCCTTAGGAAAACTAGTGAGATAAGAGTGAACGAATGCTCGGACTTGTGATGTCGGTTCCTTCGCCTTTTTGCATTCATCATTTAGTAGCGCGATGAACCCTGTCATGCTTACGCTTTCGCGTACGACTGCGTCGAATAGGGCCTCTTTGTTTCTGAAGTAGTAGTAGACAGTGGGAGCTGTGACGCTGGCGGCTCTACATATGTCGCGGATAGCGACGTTGGAGAAGCCGCGCCTAGTGAAGAGCTCTTTGGCAACTCCCAATATTCTGTGTTTTTGGTTAGCCTTCGACATTTCATTGATTCAGCTCAGGCCGATTGTTCCTAAAGGAAATGACTCAGCTAGATTTCCATCTGGGACGTATGGACAAGCAGGGTCTTCCTGGAACGGGTCTCCGTATTCGGCGAAAGCTCTAGATCTAGAGCCTCCACAAATTTCCCTGTATTCGCATTTGCCACAACGGCCCTTCAGCTTCGAAGAATCCCTCAATGCGAGGAATAGCGGGCTCGACCGGTATATTCTTCCGAGACTGTCTTCGGGCACTTTACCCGAGCTGACTGGCAGAAAACCGCTTGGGTATACTTCTCCGTCGTGTGCGACGAACATGATACCCTTCCCGTCCCGGGTGTGTGTCGACTTCAGTGCAGGTGGGCTTGTAGGCTGCCCTTCTAAAACTCGCAACCTCGCACGGAGGCGCAGGTAGGGCTCACCATCGGGGGACTCCTGACCGTTCTGCCGCTCTATGCGTACCCTTCTGAAATTCGGACCTTCAGCAGTTCTCACAGGGACACCGTATTGTGCGGCATCAAAAAGAAAGTGCATGATTCCTTCGCATTCTTCAGGTTCGAGGCACTCTAGGGCCGCTCCCCGACCCGTTCGAATGAGGAAGAAGACTTCCCAAGCGACTGCCCCCGTTTCCCTAACAATGTGAAAGATGTCGGCTAACTCATCGAGATTACTTCTCATCACTGTCGTGTTTACTTGCGCCCTCAATCCTAACCGTTTCGCCACATCAAGCGATTGAATCGTTTCGCTCCATGTACCTCGAAACCCGCGGAGGCGGTCATGGGTTTCTGGCGACGCGCCGTCAAGGCTAACGGACATTATGTTAACGCCGAGTTCCTTCATACGCGAAATTGTTGATGCATTTAGCTTCGGCGTCACGCTCGCGGCCACTGCAACGTAAATTCCAAGGCTCTTTGCTCGTTCGATTAAGTCGAAGAAGTCGTCCCGCATCAAAGGGTCGCCCCCGGTCAAGAGAAGCGCGGGATATGGTTCTCCGAATTCTGTAAGCTGATCGATTAGTTTCATGCCTTGCTCACGATTGAGCTGCCCAGCCATGGGTTTGCTGATGGCTTTGGCTCTACAGTGTTTGCAGGCCAATAGGCAGGCTTTCGTTGTTTCCCAGCAAACAAAGATTGGAGCCTCAGACAGGTCACTGCGCACAGTCCAAGGAGGTTTTGTCATTCTCGGCAGCTCCGAATCAAGTCCAATTATGCCAACTTGCTGAGATAAATCTTCTATTTAACGTTCGTTATATAATTTCACAGCTAAACGCGCGAACTCCCTGCGCTTTAAGTCCGTGATTTTTCATTCTTGCATTACTCACCCAGCCATCGGTGAAGCTTAAGTTCTGTGAGCGTTACGTGGTTAATGGTTCGGGAAAGAGTTTGGCCTATCAGAATATTTTGGTTAGCAAGGAGGGTAATGTTGGCATAGTTCAGCTCAACCGTCCCAAGGTTCTGAACGCACTCAACTCCGAGCTCATGGTCGAGCTAGTCAATGCCCTCGAAGAACTGGACAAGGAGCAAAACGTACATACCATAATTTTGACCGGTGGCGAAAGTGTCTTTGCGGCGGGAGCAGACCTGCGTGAAATGTCCGAGGCTACACCGGTTGACCTAGTGCTTAGCCGGCGCTTTGAACTCTGGGATCGCATCAGGAAAATCTCGAAACCGATCATAGCTGCAGTGAGTGGTTACTGCTTGGGCGGGGGAAACGAGCTGGCCATGAACTGCGACATTATCATCGCATCGGAAACTGCAACTTTCGGTCAACCAGAAGTCAACGTAGGAATCATGCCGGGTGCTGGCGGAACGCAAAGATTGACGCGTGCGGTTGGGAAGTATAAGGCTATGGAGATGATACTAACCGGCAAATCGATTTCAGCTGACGAAGCATACAGGACGGGCCTCGTTAATCGCGTCGTCCCAACGGAGAGTTTGATGGATGAAGCCAAGAAAATCGCTAATGAGATAGCCTCCAAGCCGACGATATCAGTTAGAGCAGCAAAAGAGGCAATTTCGAGAGCGCAGGACACGACGCTGGAAGTAGGATTGGAATTCGAACGCAAAGCGTTCTACATGTTATTCGCTACCGAGGACGGGAAAGAAGGCATGAGAGCTTTTTTGGAGAAAAGAAAACCTGCGTTCAAGGGAAGATGAATGAAATCAGCTCATATCTTGGAAGCGTTATTTTTCTCAACAGTTGTTGCCTTAGTAGTTTTGGTCGTCGGTTTGAATTGCTTGCAAGGTGCAGCGGGCCTGAAGCTGTTTGGAATTCTCGAATGCAATTACGGCCTCACGTCTGCTGATCCTAGAGTGAAAGTAGGCGCAACAGCCATTCTTGTTCTCTTCCTAGCATTGCTTTTCGGCCCGATTTTCGTTGTCCTTCGACGACCTGGACGCATTAGACGCTCAAAACGTTCTCATTGATTTTGGGCGGAGGAATCGAAAACGACGACTCAAATCTATCAAACATTGCGCTATGAGAAATCGGATGGAATCGCTACTATAACTTTGAATCGACCTGACGTGCTCAACGCGGTAAACGAAACGATGGGTAAAGAGCTACTCGATGCCCTGCGCAACGCTGAGCGGGATGATGATGTTCATTGCCTTATCATAACGGGAAACGGGCGAGCCTTCTGCGCAGGAGAAGATATTCAAGATCTCCGTGGGCAATACGAAAGGGGAGAGAACCCCAAGCTCGGAGAGAGACTCCTGCATAAGTACAATCCAATCGTCCGCCAAATTCGTCGCATGCAGAAACCGGTAATTGCAGCAGTGAACGGTGTGGCGGCAGGGGCAGGAGCCGGAATAGCATATTCATGCGACATTCGCGTCGCATCCGACAACGCCAAATTCCTTCAAGCCTTCATCAGGGTTGGACTTGCACCGGATTCAGGAACCAGCTTCTTCCTCCCAAGACTTGCGGGGTTTGCCAAGGCTTTGGAATTATCTCTCACCGGAGACGAGCTTGCCAGCAAGGATGCGGAACACTTCGGACTAGTCTCCAAGGTGGTTCCAGGAGAGCAACTGATGGCGACAGCGCGGGAGGTTGGGATGAAATTGACACGGGGGCCTTTGAAGGCGATTGGGCTTACTAAGCGGGCCCTCAACAAGTCAATATCGAGTGACCTGGAAACAGTGTTGGAGTACGAGAGTTATCTGCAGGAGATAGCTGGAGCGACGGCCGACCATATCGAAGCGGTTAGGGCGTTCTTTCAGAAAAGAAAAACAGTGTTCAAGGGAAAATAAGTGCAATACTAGAACGGGGTAGCAATAGGCTCGTCCTTGCGAACGTCAACTTCCGCTCCTTCCAGATCTATCTCACGGATGGCTGGAATTGGGATTCCCAACTTCTCCACTTGTTCCCTGCGCCTTTCAATAGCCTTCAACCAACCTTTCGATTTCTCATCTAGGGTCGGCACGCCTAAACCCGAGTTTCTCGCAACCTCTTCCATCTCCCGATCAATTTCATCGAAATCTTTGGGGAGATGCCAGAAGATGGAAATGGGCTTGTATAGTAGGGGCGATAGGAAGATGAAACCGTGTTTCATCTGTCTGGTAATCATAAGCTTGTCGTCCTGTTTGAAATCCTTTGCGAGATTGTCTAGGAGAGACAATGTTCCTGCGAGATGGCGCGACTCATCAACGGTAACGTTCTGGAAAGCGTCCTTGTAGAGTTTGATATTCGAGAGCTCGCTTACGGTCTTGAAGATCAGTTGCGCGCCTATTTCGGCGAAGAAGAAACTTGAGAAGATTAACTCTAAGGGGTATTTGTCCCATGCTTTCATGAACCCCTCCCAATACCGTCGCCCATTATCGTACAACGCTAGAATGTTCTTCAGAGCCCTCTTCTCGAAATCTGTGGTGGGATTGTACTTGTATGGGAAGTTCGGACAGAGCTTATTGCAAGCTCGCCGGCATACTTCATCATGCCTGCACTCATCAAACGTCACAGCCGCCAGGAACTTCTTCGTAGGATCCTCCATGTCAGACATAGCCGCCTTTAGCATAGCCGTTCCAAATGCCCCGATTCCGGATTTTTCGAAAAGCGCCAATTTAGCCATCCAATATGCCTGCGCGACGCGCTCTTTCAAGTCCAGTCCAGACGGGTCCAATGAATCCCAGGCTAATGTGACAGGGTTCCAGTCTTGTACGAAAGATTGCTCATAGGTGCGAAGCAATTGCTGCGTCTTGACGGTCCAATTGCCAGGGAATATGTTCGGTTCAACAGAAGAGGTTGGCATGTTAGACCACGCTACGGGAAACGGGTGCGCCTTTAAGTATTCCGTAGAAAGGTAAGATAAAAGTCCCGCTCAGTTCTGTAGCTCAATCTTCTTCAACGGTATATTTTTTCGCAGAGTTCCTTGATGCTATGCACGATCCTGCGTCATATGGTTCTATGTTACCAAATGGAAACGAGGCAAAGAGGGCTCCCCTTCGAAAAGGCGTTTAAGCAAATACCCCGAGACTAGTCAACGGACCAGCTGATGAGCAAGAGAACAAGGCTCTTCTTCGTAACAGACGTTCACGGGGATTGGAGCTTCGATAACGGCACATCTCATCTTAACGAGAGATATAAGAAAAACCGGGGCCGTGGCCTCTGAGAGTTGCATACCCACTTCACAATATTTGAATGAGCTTGGAAAGAGAGAAATCAAAATGACCAAAAGCGAAATAGACCTATAGTTGTTCGCGCACCCACTTGCGCTCACCAAACCAAGCTCGTAATCTGTCCTTTGATCCCGCCGATAATGCTAATTACGCTGGAAGACGAGCGTTTGCCCAGGTGTACTCAACTGGCTTCTCTTCAAGGCTTAAGCTTCGAAGAAGCCCCTCGAATGCTGGTCAAACCCCCGGGGCCGAAGTCGAAGGAACTCCTTGCAAAACAATCCGCACTTGAGACTAGAGCTGTGATTTACCCCAAAGCATTCCCCTTCGCGATCGAGTCAGCCAAAGGTGCCACGATAAAGGATGTCGACGGGAATGTGTATATCGATTGGGTCAGTGGTATCAGCGTTCTCAACCTCGGACATAACAACCCCATCATCAGCGCAGCAGTCAAGTCACAGATGGATCGCATCTGGCATACGCTTGAGATACCCACTGAAACCAGAATAGGGTTCCTGGAAAGGATGCACTCCATCCTACCCGGCAAGCTACGCGGTCACGCGAAAATATTGTTCACAGTAACAGGTGGAGACGCTTGTGAAGCAGCGGTCAGTCTCGCTAAGTATGTGAGTAGGAAGAGAACGATAATCGCCTTCGAGGGAGCATACCACGGCGTACATCAAGGTATAGTTAGTGCAACTGCGAGCCGACAATACCTCTCGACTTCAGGCGCGGTGAGGTATGATGTGTTTCACCTTCCATTTCCTTACGCATACAGGTTCCCCCTCCCCGTCGAACGGAAAGGCGATGAGGCTAAGGTTGTTCTGAGATACCTTGAACATCTATTGTCCGATTCTCATTCGGGCCTCGACGATGCAGGCGGAATCTTGGTTGAACCGATTCAAGGCGAAGGAGGGTACATTGTTCCACCAGACGACTTCCTCCCCGGTCTGAGAGAGATTGCCGATAAATTCCAAATTCCCCTAATAATTGACGAAGTCCAAACAGGATTCGGAAGAACTGGACGCTTTTGGGGATGTGAGTTGACGAACACATCACCGGACATCATGTGCGTATCCAAGTCAGTTGGAGCGGGCATCCCACTCTCGCTAATAGCATATCAGGACGAATACGACACTAAGCTTCCTGAAGCCTTTCACCTCGGAACATACAGGGCTAACCCGATTGCACTAGCCGCTGGCTCTGCGAGCATCGATTTCATCAAACAAATGAATCTACTCAGCAGAGTTCAACAACTGGGAAAGAAAACCATCTCACGATTCGAGCAGATTGCAAACACGAGCAGCAAGATCGGGGAAGTGAGAGGAACAGGCTTCATGATTGGCAATGAGATCGTGGATTCAAAGGAAACAAAGATACCTTCGAAGGACATAGCCGGCAGTCTGCGAAAAAGGATGTTTGAGAGAGGACTTCTAATGCACACATGCGGACACTTCGGAAACGTACTTCGTTTCATGGCCCCACTGATCATCAGCGAACAACTACTCGAAAAGGGACTTGAAGTATACGCTGCCGCTGTGAAGGAAAACTAGTTTTCCCCGTTTACTCCGCGAATGACTTCCTCGCCTTAATGGAGTATACTCCCGCCGTCTAGGACTACGGTCTGCCCGTTTAGGAACGAGGAATCTTCTGAGCAAAGAAACGCGAGCGTCTTCGCTATCTCTTCAGGCGTTCCGAAACGTTTGACCAGGTTCTCACTCCGTTCCTTCGCCAAGTCTTCCTTACTTAGTTCGCTCACCCATTGTGTTTCGACATTCCCCAAGACAATGGTGTTTACTCGAACGTAGGGCGCAAGTTCGAACGCTAAGGCTTTCGTAAGACCGATAATCCCAGCCTTGGCAACGGTAAAAGCAAAACCCTTGTCGTGCCCGCCCAAGGCCGGAGTCGAACTCACGTTAACTATGACACCACTTTTTTGTTTCAGAAAATGTGTCGCAACCGCCCGCGCGCATAGAAAAGAGCCGAACAGGTCCACATTAATTGGCTTGAAGAAATCTTCAGGCGTTAGCTCCATGAACCTTTTGTTCCATTCTCCTCTTGCAGGGTAGCCGGCTAAGTTCAGCAATACGTCAACCTTGCCAAACTGCCTGATGGTTCCGTTCACCATTTCTTGAACTTCACCTGGTGCCTCCACCACATTAGTGAAGTCCACGTGTGCAAGGAGAGCCTTCTTCCCAAAAGTTGTTAGCTTATCCGCAACCGCTTCCGCTTCAGCTACCCTAGACATGTACTGCAAGACAACGTTTGCACCTTCCCTCGCGAACTGAATTGCCGCCGCACTTCCAATTCCTCCGCTTGCCCCCGTGATGATAGCAACCTTCCCAGACAACCGCGACATAGAGCTCACTCCCAGCGGTGCATGAACACCATAACAGAGCTAAATGTCCCTCGTTCTGGTCGACCGTATTCTTTCTACAACTAGGCGGACTTCTGGGCGTGCTTCTGCCGCCTCGGCAATAGATTTATGTGGATAGGATTTGGAAATCCAAGTTAAGAGAGGACAAAACGTCGCCCACCATTGAACAACTCACTCGCGCCCATATGCGAATACCTGTCCTAGTCTACGAGCGTGTAAAAATCGCCCAGTATTTGCGCTTCATCAGGCGGTATAGGAAAAGGCTAGTTTTTGCGGGGAAATTGGACGTGATTGGAATTTTACTTGTCGGATTCACTGGCTACCTGTACGTTACAGGCACCAAGTACAGTTCTTTCGTGATCGAAGGCCTCTTGAGCATCTTGAGGACTGCGAAATTGGATCATAGCATCTACCATATCATAGACTGGCACCAGAAGAAAGGCCAACTATTAGTTTTCGTTTCACGGTAATTCGGCAGGTAGCCAAGGACCTAGCGTCAAAATGCAACTAGTTTGCGAAATCTCTGAGCCCGACAAACGCTAATCTTTCATACATTATTCTTGTTTTCTTTGCTTTGCAGCTGTCAAAGTGTTCCCTTAGTCTACAAATGCCAAATGCTTTAAGGAATTAACGTGGTAGAGTCGAGAGGGTTTCGTGGTAGAGGAAAAACCGGAAGCAAGCAGCGACGAATTAGATGATGAGTATTTGCCAGCTTGCTGCCGCAACGGTAAAGCGCACAGTCATCCTGTCTAATCGTTTAGTTCCGCACGGGTTATTTGCGTTAGACCTAACGCTTTCGTTCAACGTTAAGTCGGATTTGGTTTAGCGAGAGTATAACACAAGTTGCCGTTCGTCAACTTTGTAGGGTTTAATTTCAGTTTCATTCCTATGCCTATTTGATCTTCTGGAATGGTTTTGTCGATCCAAGCGAAGACTTTCGGGCCATCAGAGAGTTCTGCTAGGCCAAGAAAGTAGGGGGACTGATCTTTGAACATGGACGGCGTTGCATCTACTTTGGTGTAAGTAATGAGTGCACCGTCCCCAGTAAGTTCTTTCCATTCAAAGCTGTTCGAGAGGCATCTGACGCAGTGTGCTCGTGGAGGGAACTGAACACAGCCACATTCCTTGCATTGGGTTCCATAGATCTTTCCTTCTTGTAGGTATTCTATGAATTTCGATATCCTAGTTTGACTGGTGTAGGATATCCATCCGAACTTTTCAAAACCCAATCTGCTGTTACCTCTGGACTTTGCAGATTATCTGGCACTGAGGAGGGTGCAGACAGCGTACATTCCGATGCCGCCAATGTTGTGAGCCAAACCTGTCTTTGCTTTCGGAACCTGGGTGGGGCCACCTTCATTGCGCAGTTGTTTTACTATTGAGATTATGTGCGAAGCCCCGGTTGCTCCGACGGGGTGGCCTTTTGCTAGCAACCCTCCATCCACATTAACGGGTATTTTTCCTCCGACGTACGTTTCACCGTCTGTGATGAACCTCCCGCCCTCGCCTTTTCTACAGAAACCTAAGTCTTCATAGTTGATGACCTCGGCTGAAGAGAAGCTATCATGCACTTCGGCAACATCGATATCGCGGGCGGTTACCTTCGCCATTTTGTACGCTTGCCTGACAGCTTGAGCGCTGCATTCGAAACTAGCAAACTCATTCCTGCTCGTGAGCGACATTGGACTCGATGCTAAGCCCAATCCAGTTATCCACACGGGAGCATCCGTAATCTTCCGTGCCCTCTCACCACCCGCCAAGATTACGCATGCGGCGCCGTCTGCGTTGGCGCAACAGTCGAGGAGCTTTAGGGGGCTCGCGACAACCCTGGATTTCAAAACGTCCTCAACCGTGAGCTCTTTTTGGAACATGGCGTACGGGTTCTTCGTCCCATATTTGTGGTTCTTGACTGAGACGAGAGCAAACTGCTCTTCCGTCGTCCCATACCTGTTCATATGGGCGCGGGCGTGCATCGCATAATAAGCCGGCATAGTTGGCCCAAAGGGGGATTCCCACATAACGTCACCCGACCTGCTCATCACGTCCTGAATCTCAGCAGCGTCAAGCTCAGTCATCTTCTGAAAACCGACAACCGCTACAACATCGTGCAAGCCAGCTTGAATCATAGACCAACCTACCCTTACCCCCACGCCTGAAGAAGCGCAGGCGGCCTCAACGTGAAACGTCGGCGTCGGGTTGAGTCCAACGTATTCCGCCATTATTCCCGCGGGAGAACGTTGCTTATCGTAATGCGACCCTGAACAGACTATGAGCGTTGAGATATCCTTCCTTGCCAAGCCGGCGTCAGAGAGTGCTTCTTTGAATGCGTCGCCGACAAGCTCTCGGCTTGATGAATCAGAAAGTTTGCCGAACTTGGTCTGTCCGACGCCAACTATGCCTACTCTCATTGACATCGCCCTTTCTAAGCTGCTTGAGACAGGCGTAAGTAGGTATCTTATTGACTTATCCCGGGTTAGCCTCAAAAAAGCTAACAACATCTACCGTAATTTAGTGGAAGGATTGGAATAGGGCACCCTTGATAGTCTCGGAAGAACCAGCAAAGCAGCGAATCCTCGGAGCTCTCGCAGATGAGTACTCGAGGAAAATTCTTACCGCGACCATTGAGGACCCAATGAGCGCCCTCGAGCTGAGCAAGAAGTATGAGATACCCATAACAACCGTTTACCGGCGCATTGAAGAATTGGTCGAAGCTGGGCTGTTGGCTGCGGTCAAATCCGGCCGTACCACAGACGGTAAATGGTATGACCTGTATAGGAGCCTACTTAGGCGCATAGATGTGAGTTTTGAGAAAGGTGACGTCCGAATAGATGTGATAGTAAATGAGCATGTGGCAGATAGGTTCACTCGCATGTGGAGTTCAATCCCAACAATTTAGTGGAAGTATCACGCTTGCTAGAATTTACGGAACTCTTCTGGATCACATCCGCTGTTAAGCTGATTGCGCTCTTTCTGGGGGCGTTTATCGTCTACCTTGCGTACGGGGGTTACAGGAGAAATGCGAACAAGCCGTTGGTTTACGTTGCCCTAGGTTTTGGGCTCATAACAGCGGGTACCCTTCTCGAAGGCCTAATGTTCGTGATACTGGGCTCTGACATTCTTGCGGCACTTGCAACCGGTACCGTGCTCACTGTCATCGGATTCCTTGCGATCATCTATTCGATCTACGCTACGAAATAAAGGAGAATACATAAGTTCGAACTGAATAGGAAGAGAGCTAGAGCCGCACCCCGCCGATTGGAGGCCCGCGAAGTTGGCGGTGGCCTTCTGGTTTTTCAGTCCATGCCACGTAATTGCGCAAACTGTATTTTGGCGAGATTTTACTAGGTGCGACCTCTTGGACTTTATGACGCCGGCGTGCGATGCTGCGCTTGCGGGTACTGCAGATATGCCCTCATGATTCGCGAGTAAGTGTTTGGCAGCATTACAGCGCGATGTATACATTGCGTTGAAGGAACACGAATGCTCGGCAGTGGCCCTTGAATATCGTTTGAGTTCAAAACCAGGTTGTAATCTCTCCAGATTGGGTCGGTGAGTGAATTCGTTTTCGCTAGGTTAGGAGGCAGAACCTATAGTCTACTTGTCCGTCTATATTCTACGTCCGGAGGAACAAAAAACAGCTCTACGGAACTCCTCGTGTGGGTTTTGTTATGCAAGCCATGAAGCCGATCTCAAGACGCGCCATAGAGGTTTCATTGGAGCCCTTTAGGCTCGCCCTAGCTCTTCCTAAGGATGTCATTCGCCTGAGCGTTGGGGAGCCAGACTTCGATACGCCCGATTTCATTCGAGTTGCAGCCAAGAGATCTATCGACGAAGGGTTCACCCACTATGGTCCTGCTTCAGGTTACGAAGACTTGAGAAAAGCAGTTGCTGAGAAACTTCGCCGCGAGAATGGCATCACCTACGATTACGCAAGAGAAATCGTCATTACACCCGGCTCATCATCAGGAATATTCCTCGCAATGCTTACCTTGCTTGATCCCGGAGACGAAGTTCTAGTTCCAGATCCGGCATGGTTCCACTATAGGACGCTCACCAGCCTCTGCGGAGCAAAGCCTGTAAGTATGCCGGTCAAGTTCGAGGATCACACTTCATCACTGGACTTGGAAGAAACCAAACGACGCGTAACTA